>Ga0228710_1001141_pt1 | contig 38704 bp, 21 predicted proteins | sample MedpolnodulmetaG_FD_177995 | JGI IMG/M metagenome (GOLD analysis project Ga0228710, IMG submission 177995) | Root nodule microbial communities from Medicago polymorpha collected in Santa Monica, California, United States - pink nodules | ecosystem: Host-associated > Plants > Roots > Nodule...
TAGCATGAGTAGCAATAAGGAGAAACAAAGTCACAATTAAGGAGTGTGCTCCACCTTCACAAGACAAGAACAAGATTAGTACATAATTAGATGTGAACTAATTTTCTTGTATAAAGCATGACACAAATCCTTTTTTGATTTTGATACTAAAACAAGCCAAGAACCTTCGAGCATAACTCACAATTCATAGAATAATATAAAGGTTTTTCATTTCCGAAATAATTCACATAGTCTAAGATTTAAGGTCTATGCATTTTCCTCTAATATGACATGCAATGTGAAAAGGAAAAGACTAAACCTCAAATTAGTTCAAATTTTTAAGATGGTATCATTCATTCACTTCTCCATATTAAATTTACCAAATCAATCATCAAGGAAATCACTATGTTACCTTTCTATCCTATTTCCCCCCAAATAAATAAATAAAAAAGAACAATAATAGTTCTCATTACACATAAAAAAAAAAAATTCAAGTTCGGGGGGCATTTTGCACATAAGTGCAAAACTTCAGGGGGTATTTGCAAAACATCATCTTCACTAACAGAAAAATTTGACGGAGGGGTAAATTGATTAACGTTGTGCAATTTCAGGGGGGTAACTGATGTTTTGTTAATTTCAGGGGAGTAATTGACGAAACTTACAATTTCAGGGGTAATTGCCTATTTACTCTCTTGAGAATACCATGTGCATTCTAGTGAAGGTCTCAATTTTGTAACGGTTTCACCAAAACTTGATGCTGCAGTTTACTTGGCATGGACTCGTGCTATGCGTCGAGCTTTAGGAGCGAAGAACATGTTTCAGTGTGTTGATGGCAGCATACCGTTTCCTGCTTCTAGTGTTCCTAACTGTCACACATGGGAACACTGCAACAACCATATCCATTATTTTGTTAACAATTTAGTGAGTTCTAAAATTTCCTAGTCTATCGTTTTCACATAAAATGTTCGTAATGTTTTGAGAGACTTGAAAGAATGATTGCCTAAGTCTGGTTGCATTCATGTTTCTAAACTTTGTTACGCTATCATTGGCTTAAAGCAAGGTTCTCATTCAGTTGCAAGTTATTTTACTAAATTGAAAATTCTTTGGGATGAACTGGAAAACTATTGTCCCCTTCCTAATTGCACTTGTTACTATCAGTGTTAGTGTTCGGCTATGCATAGTGCCAAAAAATATAGGTTGAAGGAACAAGTGATTCAGTTTAAGCTTATAGCTTTTAGAAATAATAAATTTGTGGTTATATAAATGAGGGGGGCATTGAGTACAAAAATATTTATTATACAAAGATTAAAGGAAAATTGCTCGGATCGGAGTTTGAATCCAGTATTCAAAACCAAACAAAACCGTAAAAGTAATTTTTAATACCTATTTATTATTTTATTAGCATGATATATTAAATTAACATATTGACGGTTAGTTTTTAATCTTATATTGTGCATTAATTTAATTTAATATATATTATTACTACTTCATATCTTTTGAACATAATAATCATTCTTATTCTGTTATGTTAATTTTTTTAATATATTTTATGTTATATCCTCCATCAAATCTATTATTTTCTCACATATTTCTATATTAATAAAAAAATTCACAAGTTTCATTTTGGAAATACAGTCTGTTTGAAGAAGTCAAACTAGTCTACTATAATTTGCATTACAGAGAATCAAACTTGAGACTTTAAGACGACCAAACTCTAAGATCCAAAGTCAAGACTACTCAATCAATATGAATGGGTATGATATCAAAATACATGATTTTGTTATTCACAAATTATATTCCAAAATATGTTAATTTTTTTTTCTTCAAAAAATAGATCTCAAAGTCATTATTTTTTATCAAAATTATTCTACGAGTAAGTATTTAAAAACATATATTTATAGTTTTTATTTAAACATAAGAGTCGCACTTAAGAAAAAAAGGGTGGTGCAAATAGAAAATGGACTGAAAAACATTACAAAACTGTTTTAAACTGGCTTAGCCCATTCCATTTTACAATCAGGGTTTGTTATAAATTAGTTTCCTTTGCTCTTATTCTCTCTTCTACTCATCATACTGCGGCCGTCTGCGAGTGCGAGTGAAGCATTGCTGTACCTCGAATAACCGGCGCCGATCAACATCACTATGGCAGACAAGGCAGTCACAATCAGAACCAGGAAGTTCATGACAAACAGGCTTCTCTCGAGGAAGCAATTTGTGAGTTTTCATTTTCTTATTCTCTGCTTTTTACAAACCCTAATTCATTTCTTACAAACCCATGACCAGATCTTTGTAGTTTACGTAACATTGTTTATTTGATTTTCTTAATTTACAACGAAAATATTACATCTAAGTTTTCTCATCATATAGCTGGATCTGTTAATTGTTTTGTATTATATTATTTATAGTGTGATTAAGATAATTTGGTTTTCTATTATGTTATTAGTTGAAATTAAGGTTTTCTCACCCTGTGGTTTTATTCAATGATTAGGTCATTGATGTTCTTCATCCAGGCAGGGCAAATGTGTCCAAGGTATATATGTTTATATGTTTTGTTTGATAGGTTCACACTTGATAATTTCTGACAATTTATATAGTTATAGATTATATCTGATATTGGTTGAAATTGATTTACCTTTTATTTTATTGCATTTGGTTTGAAGGCTGAGCTGAAGGAGAAGCTTGCAAGGATTTATGATGTGAAGGACCCAAACACTGTTTTTGTGTTTAAGTTCAGAACTCATTTTGGTGGTGGCAAGTCCACTGGTTTTGGTTTGATCTATGATTCTGTTGAGAATGCAAAGAAATATGAACCAAAATACAGACTTGTTAGGGTGAGTTTATTTTGGCTTTTTAACTTTTTTGGTTGATTGTCTGCTGTGATCTTTGTTTAAATTAAGATAACCCTACACATGTTGTTATTGTTTGTTAAAAAATTTATGTTGTTCACCTTAACATCAAGGTTTTTTCCCCCAAGTCCATTTATGTGTTTGTTTTAGTATGCAGAATAACTTCTTTTAGAGTGAGGCATGTCCTCCCTCTATTTGTGGTTGTTAAAAAGTGTCTGGTGTTTTAACATTAACGTGTTTCCACTCATTTTAAATGCATTTTTGTTCAAACTGTTAAATTACTTGTGTAGATGTATTCTCTAATCTCGTGTAGTTTAGAGACAATTTCCTTGAGCAATTTTCCTATAATTATGTACTCGTGCTGTCTGTTTTTAATTTTGGAAATAAAATGATTTGCTTGGAGTATTTTTTATTGATGATAGTTATTTTGTATTGCCCTCTCTCTTTGGGCACATGTTCTATTTTAATCTCTCATTTCTGAAATTTGCCAAGGGCTTATTTTCTTGTAAATTTAGTTGATGAATCTTCCCATCCTTTTCATTTGCATTTCGGCTTTGTTATGTTGAAAACTATAATTCATTTTCTTTTCTCCTATTGCAGAACGGACTTGATACAAAGGTTGAAAAGTCAAGGAAGCAAATGAAGGAAAGAAAGAACAGGGCAAAGAAGATCCGTGGAGTTAAGAAGGTAAAACATATCTTTTCTGTCTTGGTAATTTTTAATTTTATACCATTTTTGTAATAGTTTGGAAGTATAATCTTTAACCTGTATTTTTGCATTTTTGCAGACCAAGGCTGGTGATGCTGCCAAGGCTGGCAAGAAGAAATAAGTTTTCTGTCATTTTGTTTATGATATCAAGGTTACTTTGCTGTTGCTAGTTTCTTAAGGCTATTATATAGTCTAATAGTTTTTTCTAGAATGGAGGATTTTGCTGTATTTGTCTTTTGTACTTTAATTGATCTTCACTTATATGTGTAAGATTGAGATCCAGCAGTGACCAATTTTGAGAATTCTGTTGAACAATTTTTTGTGCTTTTAATTAGTTAATTGATTGTGATACTTAAATCTCCTTTTTGCTTGGTTGTTGATTGTTTGTTGTGAATTTATTTTAATGCTCAACAGAACCGTTTACATGGTTATAGTGTTGCACATATAAACGCAATTTTTTTTTTGTTGAGATTAACCAACTGTTTGATCTTGTCGAAAGGCTTCTATGATTTTATTATTATTGAATCTTGAAAATATTAATGACGTTCATTCTTGCCTGTTTTCAATTCTTCTGATCCCAGGAATCAAATGCATGTCAGTTGGTGTTTGTATGCCCCTTATTTTTATCTAAAATAATTACCAAGTAGCGTAAGGGAAGAGTTTCACTTTCTCACATTAGTAGCGTAAGCGAAGAGTTGTTGCCCTTGTTCTTTTATATAATCTCAAATCTCAGCTTTATGTGCATCAACCTCGTAAAACTCTTCAAAAAAAATACTACTACTTATGTTCGTCAATAAAATCCGTTCATTTTACATCTAGTATGTATTAGGCAGTGAAAGATTGATTTTTGAGAGTTTAAGATGTGCTTGCGAATTTAACTATGTTGCAAAGTTTTATTTTTTTAAAATGTTATTTTTGACAGTAAAATGATTATTATGGTTTAAAGGATAATGGAAGGGAACCGTTAGAGATAGGTTGAAAGAGGGAAGAAAGGGTTTGATTGGAGATGAATCAATTTTGTTTTCCGAGTTTTAAAAAGGATGAGTTTGATGTTGATGAATAGAAGAAGACGAATCAATTTTTTCGAAGTTCTTAATCGATTGAAGGAAGAAGCGTTTCAATGGAGAAGAATGGAAATATGAAGATGCTGGAGAAAAACAGTGAGGGCGACAACGACAATTTTTTTAGAAGAATAACTATAAACACAATCTATAAATATGTCAATTAATGCATGGGGTCAATCTAAAAATAACAAAAGTATATGGTGACAATCTATAATTTAAATATGGGTGAATTGTTCATGTTTTTGTAGAGGTAGCCTAAGCCTCACCAATATGAATAACTATAAACACAAATCAAAAGCAGGGTACAATTTTCTCATTTTGATATGATAAACTCAATGATAATCAAACAAATCATTCATAAATTTAAGCATCAATGATCATTTTTGTAATACCTCAAGTCAAACATATAACGCTCAACAAGAAAACATTAATACTAACAATAGTAAGTGCATCTTTATTGTAGTCATCAATTCTCAAAGGAGTCCACAAACATATTAACGATTTGGCACACATATTTTTTATGCTGCTAATATTTCACTTGTTCTACTATAAAACACCCAAGAAGAAGTTTTAATAGACTAAAACATATTAAATAGTTCTTTCTGAACAAGTGTAACCGGTGGTATACTCTTTAACCATGATGGTTAAAGCGATTGTTTTGTCTTCTCAAACACTTCTTCTGCAATTTCAGCAGCAATACCATCTATCTTTTTGATCTCGAACCGATGAAAATCAGTGCCCGTGCCAATATAATTACTAAATCCAATTGATCCTGCAGCTTCTGCTGTGGCTCCATAAACCATTCTCTGCTTGATTTGAATACAAGACAAATATGTGATCAATTTAACAAAGATTACAGAAACGCGTGTTGTGAAGAGAGAATGAGAGGCGTCGAAGACTTGCCTTAATATCTGAAAAATGAATAGCACCAAAGCACATTGGACAAGGTTCACAAGAAGCATAGATTTCACAGTCAGCAAGGGAAATTCGATCCAGTTTTTGACAAGCCTGCAAGTAACTTCCAATTAGTATAACATGAGGTAATAAATGGAAAGTGCATTAAAGAAAATTAGAAGATGGATACGGTTTAGAAAATATTATTATGGTATTCAGCAAAAAGGAAAAATACACAGGTATTGAATGAACTATATGAAACCTTTAAACATAATACCAAACAAAATGAACAACCAAAATATTAAAACCAACCCCTCATTCAACCCATCTCAACTCAATCATTGTTGGAAACCAAAATGCCAGATTTTACACAAATGAACACCAAAAATAAAAGATACAATTAATATTTTTACCTCTCTTATAGCAGTAATCTCGGCATGAGCAGTGGGATCTTTGTTTCTTAAAACCATGTTATGAGTGCTTACAACTACTTCATGATCATTTCGAACAATCAATGCACCATATGGGTATCCATCACCAGATTCAACAGCTTCATATGCTTCTTTAACAGATTTTATTATGAACTTGCTGTCTCTATCCTCTGCAGCTGGTATAACGAGAAAATACTTAGAAGTACATTTGTTAAAAATATTTGTCACAAAATGATCGACCCTTTTCAAATTTCAGCATAATACTACTTACATCACTCTCAATTCAATATTTTGTATCATGAAATAGTCAAATGAGTCACTTGTTCTCTAGAACTGGAGAGTGTCATTTACTGATCAATCATATTTTTTCAATTATAGAAGCGAAATAAACAAGAGGAGTGACACTCTTTATTGTGCACTGTCTAACACACACTCGACTTGATTGGTTACCACCAAATCACGTGGTGAGACTCGTGTAAATTTTAACTAATCGAAGACTATGTTAGAGAGATTTGGTAGCTCATCTGATTTAAACCAACTATTAAAAGAGTTTGATGTCCTGGATTTAAATCCAAACAGAAGAGTAAATATTAGTATAACAACTAAATACAAACATTTTTCATTGAAAAAAATAAGTGTGTATTGAAGAGTTTGTTGGTAGCATGACATTATTCAATCAACAAAAGGTAATTTATCATCATCATCATTATAATAATAAGGCAAACACCTTATAATACACATAAGTTTTTAAGTTTGGAGGGCATTTTGCACATAGGTGCAAAACTTCAGGGGGGTATTTGCAAAACGTCATGTTGACTAACAGAAGAATTTGACGGAGGGAGTAAATTGATCAACGTCGTGCAATTTCAGGAGATAATTGAAGTTTTGTTAATATCAGAGGGTAATTGACGAAACTTACAATTTCGGGGTAATTGCCTTACACAATTTGAAGAGCAAATCAAGTAGAGAGAGAGAGCACTTTATTATTCAAGATCATTGTGATCACTCAATCTGTTTTTATCCGTAATCAAAGTAAGATGTAACTATAAATTTTGAAATAGAAGCATTGACCAAAAGCGATAATATATGAAGAAAATTATCAACTACTTTTACCATTAGCATTAGGAGTAGCAGCAACACTCTCTTCCATGATGGTATAATTGGGTGAATGTCTTTGACTTATTATTGAGAATACATATTTTGATGCAGTGGTGCGATGCTATATATAAGAAGCAAAACCACGTGTTCCTCATTTGAATATTTCACGAAAAAACATGAGTGGGACGCAACTCATCAGACAGCTTTGTTGCATTCTTGCACGTAAGTTGAGTCGAGGGCTTTCTTTCTTGAGCGATTCTCCATTCTTCTTTATCACTTGCTCTATGATAAGACAAATTCTATGCTACATCCAATAATTTGAGTATATTGGTACACCAAATTCTTAAATTAATAACATTAAAAATAATATAATATTCATTCATTTCAATTAGTGTTGTTTTTAAGATGATTGATTTTGCTATCTAAAAAGTAAAGGTGTTCAAAACCGAATTAACCCAATAAAAAAACCCGTAAACCAAAGCAATTCAAACAAAAAAACTATAAAAATCGCATTTGATCTATATGTATTTGAACTATTTTTTTATTTAACCGCACAATTTGGTTTGCGGTTTTATTTTATCAACCGAGTCAAACCGAACCAACTCAACCCGCATACCATTTTATCTTGCGATTTAAATGATTTTTAGCCTCAAAATCGAATTAAACCACACTGCAAACACGACACATACTCTTTTATCTTGTAGTTCCTATGTAATTTTCTAAGTAGTTTAATGTCATCGAGGTTTTACAAAAAAAATTAAAATTAGTAGAATACATGAGAATTACACAAATTCGGTTTCAATAAAAATTGAAAATGATAAATTCGTGAACAATTCACAATACTCCAAGTTAATAACATAAAATTGCAAAATACAATAGATGTGACGATCAAAATGATATAATACAAATGCTTTTCAATCTCTAACAATTACCCCCAAATCATTGATTAAATATATAATGTATTAAAGTTAATTTGATAATATGAACCAAATGCACACTCAACAAGATAAAAAACCAAATGCTTAAATATATTTTTCGTCCTTTATCTTTAATCAAAAATTTGTTTTGATCCTTTATCTTTTTAAATTATTTTAATTTATTTTTTAAAATGTGATGTTTTAGTCTTTAATTTCATTTGTTTTGGTCTGTGAAATGATTTATAAGAGAAAGGACAATAGAGTGAGAGATGACTATTAGTCTCACAACACAAACCAAACCATGAACTGTAGAAATGACCCCTCTTTTAGACAATTCCTGTTTAATTGCTAGTCTCCCTTGAAGTATTCTCCAAACCATAACCCATACCTTTGATGAAAAATCAATCTTCGGCACGTTTTTCGAAGCCTTTAGCAAGATCGGATAATTAGAATAATGATTTATAAATGATACCAAATGTTTACATGCTCATGTATCATGTTGTTATTTCAATTTTATTTTATTTTTAAATTATTAAAATATAGACACAACTCGCCAAAACTTTTCAAAATCCTTCGTAATCCAACTCGGAAATACACGCTTTATGTCCACTCTACCATAAAAACATATGAGTAGCTTAAAAAGTGATGAATGTAATTTTCTCTTTATTCAAACTTTCCTTAATTGCTCACTTTACAATCATAATTTTTATTCTCTCCTTTAATATTGGAAAAGAGCACTTGTTACTTAGGCAAAAATGATTTGAGGAAATTTATGTCGGATCTAAATTGTTGCCAGTTGTCTTATTTTTACTTACTTTCAGCTTTGTGTTGAGGGTTTTGGTTTGACCTCTCTCTAATATAGTTTCTCTCTTTTATATATAGTGGGTGACAATGTAGGGTTTTCTTAGGATGTCAACAATGTTGGGATTTCTCAAACTCTCTTTAATGTTTTTAACTCTCTCTCGTTGTTGAAAAAACGATTCCTTATCATAGTAAAAAGATGATAAAAAATCATCTACTTTATTCATTTCAAAAAATTATAGTTTTTTCAAAGGCTTAATTACATAATGGTCCCTTAACTTATTTGTTGTTTTTGATTTGGTCTTTTGACTCTAAATTTTTTCCGTTTGGTCCTTTAAAATGTTTCCGTCGGTCAATTTGATCCATTCACGTTAACTTTAACCATAAATGTTTAATGTGGACCAACATTGTAGATGGTATAGACCCTCATGAGTTTTTTTAATTTAAACCGTTTGATCATTTTTAAGAAAAGACTACCATTGGATTATGCAAGTCTACTTTATCTTATGGTGAACCAACAACAACTAGTTTTATTCCCGCATCTTCATCTTCCTCCTTTCTCTTCTTCATCTTCATCAACAACAACAATCAATCTAGAAATTCAATCCAAATTTCAGAAATTCATCTTCATCACAATCAACAACAAAATTATCAACAAAAATCCAAAATCCAAAAATTCATCATCATCACCACAATCTCAGAAACAATCAATAACTACAATCATCAACAACAATCAACAACAAAATCATCATCAACAACTACACCTTCAATTCTTTAAATCCATAAATTCATCAACAACAAACAACACATCGACAAATAGATCTAAACCTTCCATTTTGAAGCAATGAAATTGTTAAAGAAGAAAGAAAGAAATCTCTCAAAATTCTTCTGCAATTCGTCACTTTCAAATGGAAAATGCGATTCTTTCTTTTCAAATCGCGATTTCAAAACACGATTCTAAATCAAATTAGATCCTTGATTTCAAAACGTGATTATGGAAAATTCGATTCTACTGAAAACGCGATTCTGGAAAATAAGGGATATTTGTTCTTGCAATGAATAAAGGGAAATGCTAGATAAAACTAAAAATTATTTCCTGAGGTTTTCACAATTTGTGACTGGTTTATTATCACCCATACCACCATGATTTTCGCCAAAGTCAAAAGAGAAATGATATTTGTACAACCATTTTTATATAACTTTTGTACAACTTTCTCTCATATATTCACATTATCTTCTTATTCTCCCTCTTCCTTTTTCTCTCTCTATTGTTTTTGACCAACGAGAAGAGAGAACAAAAGGTTGTCCTAAAAGTTGTACCAAAAGAGTTGCAAGTCAAAATAAATCAGTTTTGAATTTTTGTATGACCAAAATGTGTGTGCTTCACGATCCAGTTCGTGAATAGAAATTAGTTGGATATAGCGTTGCTGATGAATAAAGTCTCATTTATTTTTACCACCATGGTTCAAATTACATTTGTTGTTTCCATATAATTTCTTAAGTATTCAGAAAAGGAAAAATAAAAGTTGTCTTACAATTGAGGTGGTCGCTCAAACTTAAGGTTGTAAAATAGCTTTTAGTGCCACTTTAATTTTATTTATATATATTTTTAAAATAAGTATCTTAAGATATAATTGATTTACTTAAACCCTCTTTAAATAAATTCTCTTTCAATTATAATACAATCTAACCAGATTTTGTGAATTCAAATTCAAACTAAATATAATTGTCGGGTAACAAGTAAAAGGTGAATGTCATATAAAAATAAACTAAATATAATTGAGAAGAGAAAGGCTTGATTTATCTACAAGGGAGCTCAATATAGTCTGGTATTTTTTAATTATTTTACTATGATGGTCTAGTTAACAACAGACATATGAATGTGTTTTGATTGTCGAGTCTTGAAGCTATATCAGACAGATCTAACAATGCTTACACCAAGTATGTGGGTTTTTGGTTGTGAGTTTGGTCATCCTTTCTTGCAGTGAAAACAAGAAGTTAATATTAGTACGTAGGTTCTTAGAAAAAATGCTCATCTTTTGCCTCGTGGAAACAAACATAGGCCAAATATTTTTCTTTTTACCCCTTCCCTCCTTTTTCTCAATCATCCAGCTTCCTCCTCTAACCATAACCTCCAATCCCCCTCCACCCCCCCCTAATATTTATCAAAAACTAACGGGAATGAAGAGAGTGAATTCTAAAATTACTTTTGGGTACAAATTCTGAAATTATATTTATTAATTGATAATAAAATAGACAGAAAAGTTCAATAACTATTGTTTATTGGATCACCGTGGCCAAAAACATTTACCTAATCATCTTAAACTCCCTTTTATTTATTCAACAATGATACATGTATACCAATTAATTTTTACACTTATTCAACACTTCATTTTCTTTTTACTCTCTCTGTCCCATTTTTTTTTTGTAAAAACATCTAATAAAAATCATGACAATGGAGTCAAAAAAATTGTTGGAGGTTTGTTTGAAACATGTCTTTTTATTAGGGGTTGTATGAAATATGGTTGACTAATACGAAATGACTCTTTGTATATAAATGAATTCAATGCTACTTTTGATATAACAAGACATATTGACAATATTAACAAGGACATTGAAAAAGAGTAATAAATACATTTAAAAATTTGCAAGTAATTTTCTGTAAATAATCTTATAGTTAAAGACGATAGGGTAACTATCTCTTCTTATCACATCAGTAACTCATCGTATCTATCACATTACTCTTTCATATTCTTCCCATGGTGTATACATTGAGGGTATAGGCAAATCATTTTCCTTATTTAAATAGGATAAGTATATTATTGCAAGAAAGCAACAAAGCTCTTTAAAGCACTGCCGAATCAAAAAAAGTTAATCTCAACAAAAAGTCAAAGACGGGTTTATTGAGTGGATTCTTTCACCAATATGGTATTATCTTCATTCATCACATGGAGCAGGCTGCTGCTGCTGCAAACAGTAAGTAGTAATAGTAATTGATTAAATTCTTCATATACTGATGCTTCTAAACATCTTCAATTATCGTCCTTAGTGTGTTCCACAATTTGATATTAGTAATAATAGTAGCACTAACACTGTTATGAGTTATCATTAAAATTATGGATAAAAAGTTAAAAACCAGATTGAATGATCTCATTTTTTCAATACGAGAAGATATAGACCAAAAGTTCGTAACAAAAGCTGTTGAAGAAGTATATAAAGGTGTTGAAAGTGGTGATGGACGCCCATTTGGTGCAATCATTGTTCGAAATGATGAAGTAGTTGTAAGCTGTCATAACATGGTTTTAAGAAACAAAGATCCCACTGCTCATGCTGAGGTTACTGCTATATGAGAAGTAACATAACATCAATATTTTTTCTCTAATATTTCTTGTTCAATTTGTGTAATCTAAAATGTCTCTAAAATGAATAGCTTATTAAAAGCATAAAGACAATGACCTAATTAAGAAACTTTTGTCGAAGACTTAATTATTTGAAATTTGAAATTTAAAATATTAATAGAGTTAGGATTAATTTGCAAGTGGCTTAAAGAGACCAGAGATCAATTTGTTGAGCTGCCTCCAACATGTTTTTTCCGTAAAATATAGTTAAAAAATACTGCTTGTACTAAAATATTCAAATGAGACAAATGTCACTCCCATAGTATGCCTTTTATCATTTTCACTAAGTTAGATCATCAAATTTGACTGGGAGAAACCAGACAAGTGAGGTTGATACCAAATCTTCACCTAAAATCTTAAGTCATTAGGTATATGAATCATCTCACTTATATTTTGTTCAAAATCTACTCTTCCATCCAATATAGAACTTTAATCAAGTGTTGGAATCTCAACTTCTATAATTATGTGAAATAATCAAATAAGGTCAAGAGGAGGCACAATATGTTCAAAAAAGGTTGGTTCATGGTGGTTTCATAGAGGGAGATTTATGTTCCTTTATTTCATAAGAGAGAAAGAAAATTAGAAGAAAAAAGAAAGCATGTGAAAAAGGAATTTGAACATGAGAGAAGATAAGGGAAAACAATTGCGTGTTTTGTCTTGAGAGTATAGGAAATAGTTTGAGTTGCTGATAATTTCATGGTTTTTTTTGAAGGAGTTGAAGATTTTTGGATAACTATTTTACCAAAAATTAGAGTAAATTAATAAAATGTCATACTTAAAATTGTTTAATAAGCATATATTTTGTCAATTCAGCATAATACATCTACGATTTTTCATTGTCACTTGCCATCAAAGACCAAAAGTGAAGGAATTTAAAATAATAACGGTTGAATGAAAAAATTCTCATGAAAAATAATGACATTCAAAAACTAAACTTTGAGATCAAAAAATTAAACGAATGACATAAAAAAAAAAAGGTAGATCATCATAATGTTCTTACTACTCGGGGATTATACATTGAGTTTGATCATCACTTTAAATTAAAAGAAACCACATAAGTGATATTGACACCACATCTTCACCTTAAATCTGAAGGCATTAGGTATATGAGTCATATCACTGTTATGTTGCTTAACATCTACTCTTGCTTTCAATGTCGAACTTTTACTCACATTTCACACATTAACATCTCTCTCACTCGCGCTTTCGCCACAAAGTCAAACTGGGTTATGCTACGACCGTTCAGAGTTATGTGGAAGCTAACAATAGTGTGGATCGATCCATTGGACTTAGAGCAATCATCCAAGTGAGAATGATACCACATTTTCACCTAATATTTAAGGCATACGAGTCTTCCAACTTATATGCTGTCCAACCTTCACTCTTCTATTCAATGTTGAAATCTAACTGACACTTGATACATCACTACATTTTCTCTCTTAAGTATGACTGAATTCTAACATGTGCTTAGCACGGATATCCATATTAGTAATCTTATAATTAAAGATGATAGGGTTTCTATCTCTTTATATCACATCACTAACTTATCGTATCTATCACATTACTCTTTCATATTCCTCCTCCCATGGTGTATACATTGAGGGTATACGCAAATCATTTTCCTTATTTAAATAGGATAAGTATATTATTGCAAGAAAGCAACAAAGCTCCTTGTACAATCTTTTATAAAAACAACACGTGATTTTGCTCCCAAATAAATAAATAGCACTGCTGAATCAAAAAATATTACTCCAATATAGTATTATCATCATTCATAACATGGTTTTAAGAAACAAAGATCCCACTGCTCATGCTGAGATTACTGCTGTAAGAGAAGTAACATCAATTTTTTATCTTTAAAATGAAGTTTTTTAAAACATAAAACAATGACCTAATTGAGAAACTTTTTGACGAAGACATGATTATTTGAAATTTGAAATATTAACTCCTTCAGTTTAAGTGGGTCCTTGGTCAAGGAGCTTTTCTGAAAAAAAAGAAGCAAAAAAGCAGAGTGAGTCAGGACTAATTTAAAAGTGGCTCACGGACACCAGAGATCAATTTAGCAGTTTACTCATTTTCTAGATGCAAGAAAGCAACAAAGCTGTTTGATGAGCTGCCTCCGACTCATGTTTTTCCGTAGAATATAGTTAAATAATACTAATACTAAAATATTCAAATGATGAACACGTTGGTTTTGCTCTTATAGCATCGCACCGCTGCATAAAAGAATGCATTCTCAAATCTCAATAACAAGTCAAAAACGGGTTTAGTGTGGAGAAAGCATTTAGTTTCTCTCATTCTCTCTATACCATCATGGAACATGATGCTGCTTCTACTCCTACTGCTAACGGTAATACTAATTCATAATTTTCTTCATATATTATCGCTTTTTGGTCAATGCTTCTATTTCAAAATTTATAGTAACATCTTCCATTACCTTCTTTATAGTGTGTTCTACTTCTACTATTTGCTGTTACTCATAAAAGTACTACTTGCATTACTATCGAGGCAAAACAGATCTTGCTTTGATTGTGGATAAAAACCAGATTGAGTGATAACAATAATATTGAATAATAAAGTTCTCTCTCTCTCTCTCTCTCTCTCTCTCTCTCTCTCTACTTGATTTGTTCTTCAAATTGTTCATTATAATGATAATGATATGCCTTTTGTTGATTGAATAATGCGATGCCACCAATGAACTCTTCAACACACTTTTTTTTTTCTTTTCAATGACAAATGTTAGTATTCAGTTGAACTTACCAAACCTCTCTAGCACAGTCTTTGATTGGTAAAAATTTACGTTAGTCTCACCACATGATTTGGTGGTACCCATGTAAATTTTAACCAATCTAATTGAGTGTGTGTTAGACCGTGCATGTTAAAGAGTGTCACTCCTCTTGTTGATTTTGCTTCTATAATTGAAAAAATTTGATTGATTGGTAAATGATACTCTCTTGTCCTAGAGAACGAGTGACTCATTTAACCATTTCACAGTTATTATACAAAATGTATAAGAGAAAATAATACTTTTACCAAAGTAGTTTAGTCACTATTACCACAAGTGTAAGGTGCAAAATATTGAATTGAGAGTGATGTAAGTAGTATTAAGCTGGAATTTGAAAAGGGTCGATCATTTTGTGACAATTATTTTTTACAAATTGACGATGATTGTGGGAGGGAGGGAATAGTTTATATAACCTGAAATGTACTTCTAAGTATTTTCTCGTTATACCAGCTGCAGAGGATAGAGACCAAAAGTTCATAATAAAATCTGTTGAAGAAGCATATGAAGCTGTTGAATGTGGTGATGGATATCCATATGGTGCATTGATTGTTCGAAATGATGAAGTTATTGTAAGCTGTCATAACATGTTTTTAAGAAACAAAGAGCCAACTGCTCATGCTGAGATCATTGCTATAAGAGAGGTAAAAAAGAATTTAATTTTATCTTTTATTTTTCTTATTCATGTGTGTAATCTGACATTTCTTTGAGGGTTGGGTAGCGCAATTGATTTAAGCTAAATGATTAAAAGAGTCAGGGAGATAAAAGACACGGTTCAAGTCGTGACAAAGAGAAAACACTAACATATTAACAATTAACATGCTAATATTTGCCATTAAAAATGAATAGTTTATTAAAATAAAGAGGTCTTGGAGTGTTAATCTTAATATCATGCCACTTTGGTTTCCAACAATGTTGATATGGTTGAATGAGGGTTTGGTTTTAATATGTTCCATTTGTTATTTTGTGTTTTTTTGTATTCCTTTGTTTCTCCCTAAATTCTTTACTTCGGCATAAAACTGTTTAAACAGAAATAATGATATCTGGATCGGTATAATCTGGCATGTTCTTGCTTAATCAAAATATCAAATTGTCTTTGATAACAAAAAAAAAATAAATCAATTTGTCTACGAGGTTTTAACTCAGTGGTAAAAGTTTGATCTTATAGCCTCATGAAATATAGTTAAAATTTCATTGGGGACGGTTGTAAAATATTAGTAATCAAAATATTAAGCCGAATAACCTGAAGAATCATAGACCATCTGCTGTAACAGACAAATATAGATCTCAGTATCAGAGTTTTTGAAAACACAATTGAATAACAAATTGAGGAGGTTGGATGTGAGTTTAAGTTGCTGAAAGTTCATTTTATTTGGTAATATGTTTAAAAGTTCATTTTGATTGCACATCATTTATTACCTCATGTTATATTAATTGGAATTTACCTGCAGGCTTGTAAAAAGCTGGATAAAGTTTCTCTTGCTGGCTGTGAAATCTACACTTCTTGTGAACCTTGTCCAATGTGCTTTGGTGCTATTCATTTTTCAAAAGTCAAGGCAAGTATTCGACGCCTCTCATTTTGTCTTCACAGTTACACGTTTCTGCAATCTGTGTTAAATTGATCACATATTTGTCTTATATTCACATCAAGTAGAGAATGGTTTATGGAGCCACAGCAGAAGCTGCAAGATCAATTGGATTTAGTAATTATATTGGCAAGGGCACTGATTTTCATAAGTTCGAGATCAAAAAGATAAATGGTATTGTTGCTGAAATTGCAGAAGAAGTATTTGAGAAGACAAAGGACAAGGTAAAGGCTAATCTTTTACGATCGCGTTAACCATCATGTTTGGTCGCGGTAATTGTGGACTCCTTGGAGAACCAACGACTGCAATAAAGATGCACTTGCTATTATTAGTACGAATGTTTTCTTGTTGGGTATTATATGCTCTTCTTGAAGCATTACGAAAATGATCATTGATGCTTGACTTGTACACTGCTTTTGAATTTAATTTGTGTTTATTGCTATTCATATTTCGTATGCAAATGCAAAACATTGTTTCCTTGTGTTCACTCAAATTAAGCAAAGTTACATGCGTTAGTTTCATTTTTTGTATAGTAAATGTGTGTCTCACTTCATGATTCTTGGATGTGTTGCTCTAGTCCTCTTTGCTATGTCTGTTACTTTGTACGTTTGTACAGTCCCAAGTTACTTGTATTTATTTTCTGGTTTATAAGTGTAGTAATTTTGGTACTGAGTTTTCTGGTATTTATTTGTACCAGAGGTATTTATGGACATCTTGTAAACAAAAACCCAAAATGAATAAGCATCTTCCTCAATTATTTAAGAAACTTTAGAAGAGTTTAGTATCTTCTACAAAAATAGAGCTACATTTTAATTGATCAACATTTCCTAAAAAAAATGATCTAAAATTATTAGATTAATAATTCTTATTTTAATTTAATTTTGAATGAAAAAAACAAAGGTAAGTTAAAATCTCCAAATTTTGTTCTATTTGAACCGTACTTTCTCCACCCTCAAATCACCATCATCCTTAAAAGTGAAGCACCGTGAAAATCATCCTCAGATACTTACTTCCTCTTCCTTTTACTATAATCATCATCAAAGAAAAAATAACTTCTTAAATTGATATTTTTGGGTTAATTAATCTAAATAAACAGATTTTCCTTTTTAATTGTTGTATTGTAATACCTTAGTTTAATCAATACTCCACCTCAGTTTATTATTTAGACACATTATTAGTAGTGGTTCAGTTGATGTTATTATTCTAAAACATATTTAAAAATGAATTGTTAGTTTAGCTCAGTTGATAAGGACTACGAGGTTCGAACTCTAAACATTACCAAAAAAAATTATCCGATAATATTATAAATTTACGTCAAATACCCACCACTACAACAAAGTACCTTCCCATCACTACAAAATTAGCTTAGTGATTTTTCCTTTACACAAGTTGAGAAACAAGACATGGAATTGATCTTTAGCCACATTTTTCTGTTTTTAATTATGGAGAGTTACTTCATTAAAAAAAGCTTATGGTACACAAGATTTATTATAAGCTATGAAATACATATACTTGACATGATAGGGATATGGATACGATACCGATACGAGAAATATTAAAATTTAAGATACGATACGGCCAAAATATGTTATTAAAAAGTTAAATTTAAAATTAAATATATAAATGCATACTATATAAATTAAAATTGATAATAATAATAAGTTAACTTTCACATGAGTAGTGCTAGTAACACTCTCTCAAACACTCATTTTCTTATTGACTTAAATTATAGTGGGTCTTACACTTTGGAAATGAGTTCAATTCAAAGTGAGTGTCATACAATAATTTTACCCAATAAAAAAATGAGTGTCGAAGAGAGTGTTGAAAAAAGAGTATCCCTAACATTCCTCACTTTCGCATTAGTCAAAATGAGCAAACAAATGACAATGACACGTCCCTTTTGTATATAAATGATTCAATGTTTATTTTCATATAATGAGAAATTGATAGTATTAACTAGGGCATATTTAAAAAAAGAGCAACAAGGGCATATTTATTAAGGTTAATTAAGTAAACTATTCTTATAAATATTCAGAATTTCGTGTTTAGTCTCTACAAAATAAAATCGCACTTTTTAAGCATTTTTGGTCCTAGTAAAATTTTCCATCAACATTTTTAGTCCTTATGGGTTTTCCCCGATTTTAAAACACGGGTACGGGACGGGTACCAGAGATATAGATATTCACCCCAAACATGTCTGTATGTAGAGAATCAATTTATTAACCCTTTTATATAAATAGAAACTAAAACCCTAAACCATTTCACTTATACAATTGATACAATTAGAGTCCCATCTCTCTTGGCCGACACTCACTTCTCCGATTTTTCTCTCTTCTCCTTCCACATCCCACTTTCGCAGTCTCTCTCTTCTCCATCACAATAACCATTGATTGCCATCATATATTCGCCGGATAATGTATTACAACATTGCGTCCGGTGCTGAAAAATACTTCATTTTTTTGTTAAAAACAATATGTTGTGGGGATGAGGATAGGCGGGGATACCCAAACCTATCGAGGACGGGGACGAAATTCGATTTCTCATCTCCATTGAATATGACTAGGGTATGAGGTAAGTATACAAACATTCTCCTTATTTAAATCAGATACGGATATTATTGCAAGAAAGCAACACAGCTCTCTGATTGGCGGTTGCCTGAAAGTTTGTCACCTACGTCTCCTTGAATAATTACCTTTTCAATATTTTAAAAGGAAAATGCTAACACATGGTGTTGCTCCCAAAATAAATAAATAGCACTACCGAATCAAAAAATGTTATCTCAACAAAAAGTCAAGGACGGGTTTATTGAGTGGATTCTTATACCAAAATAGTATTATCATCGTTCATCACATGGAGCAGGCTGCTGCAAACGGTAAGTAGTAATAGTAATTGATTAAATTCTTCAATACTGTTGCTTTTAAACATCTTCAATTATCGTCCTTAATGTGTTCTACAATTTGGTGTTAGCAATAATTAATAGTATCACTTGCACTATTATGAGTTAGCATTTTGATTATGGATAAAAAGTCTGATCACATTTATGAGTCAAGTCAGAATAAGGTGGATAAGAGCAGAAAAAAAACTGCTATTTACAAAGTGTATGAACATGTTTATGATAGGACACTGAAATATATGAATAAATGAATATTTAGGCGATGTTTACTTTCTAAGAACGTTTTAAATTGCCATCAAGGATATGAAAGAATCATATAGTGAACAATTGTTATTATAATGATGCATTTTGTTGATTTTTTTTTTTTGAAAACTCAGTATCTGGTACAACGACCGATTTTGCTTCTATATATTGCTGGAACAATATGATATATTGATTCATAAATGATAATTCTATAACCTGAAATGTACTTCTTTGTATTTTTCTTGCTGTACCATCTGCAGAGGATAGAGACCAAAAGTTCATAACAAAAGCTGTTGAAGAAGCATGTAAAGGTGTTGAATGTGGTGATGGACGCCCATTTGGTGCAGTGATTGTTCGAAATGACGAAGTAGTTGTAAGCTGTCATAACATGGTTTTAAGAAACAAAGATCCCACTGCTCATGCTGAGGTTACTGCTATTAGAGAGGTAACATCAATTTCTTATCTTCAATTTTTCTTGTTCATTTGTGTAATCTAATATGTCTCTAAAATGAATAGCTTATTAAAACAAAAAGGTCTTGGAGCGTTAATCTTGATATCACGCTACTTTGGTCTTGGTATTTATCATTAGTTATTTTGTTAGTTTTTATTTATTCCTTTGTCTCTCACAGTACCAACACGACACAGACACATGTGAATGTGATTACATTTGATTAATTCATTTCCTCAAACTATTACAATGTTGATGCACCCGTGTCGTATTTGGTGTCCGTGCTACATAGAATCTGACATGTTAGACAGATAAATTGGCATTTTATTTCTCTTGCTAAATAAAAATATTAAGCCAAATACTTGAAGTTTAAGATTTGTTTTATATTTAGTTGCCATCATCTACTATCTGCTGTCTATGACAGATTTGGATCTCAATATCTGAGAGTCTTTGAAATTGCCATTGAAGGATAAATTGACAAGGTTGGATGTGGGTTTAAGTTGCTGAATGTTCATTTTGGTTGGTCTACGCATAAAGCTTTTATATCACTCACTACATACATGTATAATTTGCTTATTCTACATGTTTGAGGGCTCTAATTATGCTTATATCAGAAGCCACAATTATTTTTTCTAAACCATATCTATTTCTACTTTTTTTTGTTAAGCTTCTACTTATTTTCTTTAATGCACATGATTGATTACCTCATGCTATACTAATTGGAAATCATCTGCAGGCTTGTCAAAAGCTGGATCAAATTTACCTTACCGACTGTGAAATCTATGCTTCTTGTGAACCTTGTCCAATGTGCTTTGGTGCAATAAATCTTTCAAAAATTAAGGCAAGCAGAAACCCTTCTCATTTTCTCTTTACACCATGCATTTCTGTAACCACTGTTAAATTGATCACATATTTGTCGTATATTCACATCAATCAGAGATTGGTTTACGGAGCCAAAGCAGAAGCTGCAGTTGCAATTGGATTTGACAGTTTTATCGCCGATGCACAGAAGGGAAGTGATTCTCGTCAGAAAGCCCAGTTGGAGATAAAAAAGATAGATGGTAATGCTGCTGCAATTGCAGAACAAGTATTTGAGAAGACAAAAGGAAAGTACATTCTTTACTGATTTGGTTAACCATCTTAGTAAAAGAGAATTCAAGTAACAATTGTTCAGGAAAATGCAATTTCCTATCAGAAGTCTATAAAACTTGTTTCTATAAATCCGCATATTTATGTCGTTATACATCTTTTAATTCTTCGGCTTGGGGTAATGGTAGAGTAAGTGAAGTATCAGCAGCATAGCAAATATGTGTTCCTTGTCATTAATATGTTTGATCGCGGTAAATATGGACTCGGGAAAATTGATGACTGCAATAAAGATGCACTTGCTTTTGCTAGTACTACCGTTTCCTTTTTAGTATTATTAATTTGTTTATGAATGATATGTTTGACTGTTTGACAGTTGCGTAGGAGCGAAAGCTAAAAAATACAAGCACATCATGCAAAAGAATCCAAGCTTTTGATTCATATATATAAAATATATAATACAAAAGATTGCAGAACTTGGAACTATTCTACCATTTATGTCACAACTCATCGAAACCTATTTATTGAGGAAATCATCAACTGCTTGTACACATCAGAGAAGAGTTAAACCTCAGTCAATCTAAGCTAGATTTTAATTCCTCCAACCTAGCCTTGATCTGACCCTGCAACAACTCCAACCGATTCAAATACACTTCCAGCTCCAAAATCCTCCGTTTTAACCACTGTTCATCCCTCACTTCCCCTGTCGATAACAACATGGGCAACGCACCGGGTGGCTCTACTGGAACATCATCCAACAGTTCCTTCAACAATGGTGAGAAACAAGACTTCATGGTTTCTTCAATGAAGCCCCGTATACTAGTAGCATTGCCATTGTTCCGATCAGTTTTTGTGTTCATATCATCTGTTGTTATCTTCACACGCTTGCACGCCCTTTTATCTGTTTCTTCACAATTGTCAACATCTTCATCCTTCATCTTAACGTTGTCAATAAGATCAGGACTTTCAGGAACAGGTCTTGATTCATCAACATCCAAAACGTCATGGTCCGTGTCATTGCCCCAAATCTTGTGGGAAATTTCGAAAATGGCTTGTTCCTGAGGGATCTTGAAAGAAATCGGAACCTCTTTGCCTTTGTCCAAAGTCATCTTGTGTTTCCTTTTTAACCTACGTAGCTTCTCCACAAGCTGGTTCCTATTGAATTCCACGCTGAATTTGGGAATAACTTGATCATAGAATGAAGCTACGCCGCTTTGAATAGTAGTATTTGCTCTTCCTTGCTGTTTAATGTAATCCAGATATCCCTTCAACAGTTCAATCTCGTCCTGCTTTGTCCATAGCCTCTGATATTGTTTAACGCCGTCTGAATACTTTTTGTTATATTGTCGTTTTGAGCGTGTTGTTATAGTGGTAGTAGCCGCGGTGGTGGCTGTGTTTGTTGCTGTGTTTGTGTCATCTGTGGGGGCAGCCATGGCCACCGTCACAACAGGGGATGCATCAGAAACGGCAAGTGCAATGGGAATGTTGTCCATTTGGTCTTCATCCACATTGTATGGACATAGAAAATGGTCCTCTTCGTCATCATCTACATTGTCCATTTGGTCTTCAACATTGTCATTTTCAAAGTTTTGACAGTCTGCTTCGTCATTGTTAATGTCAAGACTTTCTTCTTCTTCTTCTTCTTCTTCGGATGACGAAGAGGAAGATGATGAGGTTGATAAAATCCAAGAAACCAATGGTGAAAACATTGTTGAGGAGAGAACATACTTTCCCTTTTCCACATATTAGAGTATTGAACCAACCGTTTGTTTGTTGATGGTAGTTATGCATTTACTATGAATAGAAATAATTATAAATGGAGACAATTTATTTTCTCATAGTACATGAACATCCGTAAATTTTAAATTCAGTTAAAAATATAAAGGATAAAGGAGAGCTTGATTAATTAGACAATGACGGTCGTTGATTACTTACAGGTAGTTTTTTGCTCTATAAAAATCTGTTAGCAAAAGAATGTGACATGTACGAGATATTAAGTGATGTCAACCAATGTTTATTCTAAACGTAGGTTCATGGTAATTTCATCTATTGATGGACAAGTATGGTATCACATATATACATGATTACTCGTATTAGACTAGATGTCATACAAGTCCATCCATTAGATAAAATTACGAGTATTCATGAATACCCTTTTTGTTACTTTTTTTTCTAATACTTTTATCACATATATACATGAATCCCCGTATCATGAGATACTTTTATCATGAGAAATTTGTGATATGATTACTTTTCTTTTATTATTTAAAAAAATTGAAGAAGACTAACCATTGTTTAAGTAGTCTTTTTTTTCTTTCTTTCATATAGAAATTTAAATGTGATAGAAAAAGAGTGAAATTTTTTTGGATGTATATCTAAAAACTAATTATCAAACTTTATAATCTATACCAATATATAAATCGAATTCTAATCCCCTAATTTTTTTCCAAATTTAAATTTACAGCAAAGTTATAAAAAAAATTGAAAACTAATTATCTCATAGTTTATATATATATAAATTATTATTTTTTGAAGGAAAATATTATATAATATGTCAGACATTTGTGTGACAATCCTGGCCAGTATCATTGCCTAAGAACAATCATCTATATAACGAGATGATAACCCACACATGAGAATCATCTCAGCTATTAATCACATTCTCAAGTAGTCTACCAGACTATTGTTCCCGTCTCCTTAAAAACCAAGGACACAATAATAATATCCAATATAACATATCTCGTTGAAAATAAACAAAATCTTTTTTTTTATTTGTTGCAAAGAAGAAATCTTATTAAATTAATCAATATACAAAAATCAGGAAACTACTTTTTAGGCAGTTCAGATTGGTCACAAGTACCTCAAACTTCATAAAATACCCCCATCAGAAGTTAGACTGTGAACGATGGTTAGGAACCGTTCTGGACTTTGAAGCATTTGCAATATGGCTTAGCATGTATGTTGATTGAATTGTTGTAGCCTCCAAATACGACGGTAGATTATTTTCATATGTAGGCTCCAAATACTGTTCCTTATGCACATGATTACTGTTACTCTTATCAGCATTTTCTTCAACATTGCTACTATTGTTATTACCTGAATTGTTATGATGATTGTCTTTAGAATCACTCAACTAACGCTTCTCCTCCTAAACTGCTCGCAATCTCTTACGAGATTGCGCAACTTTCTTCTCAGTCAAATGAGCTGAATTAGGGTTAGGGTTTGGGATGATTTCATCATCTTCTTAAACAGGAACACCAATTGGAGTTGAATTATTGTTACAGTTCTAGATTTTGTGTGAAATTTCAAAGGTAGCTTGATAATGAGCACTTTTGAAAGCAAAATCCTTACTGAAATCAAATTTCTGAAGAACGATACGATGCTTCTTCTTCAACCTTCGAAGCTTATTAACAAGCTAGCTCTTGGTAATATCCAGTTGAATCTTCGCCTTAATTTGATCATAGAACGATCAAGTATCATTATGATAAGAAGATCCACAATTCACGTTGTAATCGAGAAAACCTTGCAAGATCGTAATCTCATCTTCTTTAGTTCAGAGACGTTGGAAAAGCTTATGTGAATCGATGTTCTTCTCTTCCATTTGCTCCCATTTTGGTTCAAGGGAGCCGTCGACGACGTTTGTTGTTGCAGCTGTGTTTGGTAAGGCTAGGAAGATGGTGGTGGGGATGGCGGCGATGGTGGCGAAGGTTGACAGAGATTGTTCGGTTTGGTAGTTTTTGATGTTTGGTTGGATTAAATAGTTGTCCTCTTCTTCTAATTCGTCATCGTCTTCACCTTCGACGTCGAGGTATTCATCATGGTTGGGGATAACGACACCGTTTCAAGAGAATGCCATGACATAAGAAGAAGAGAGGAGAGTGACCGATGGTGAGGGGTTTGTTATGTTGTTTTAGTCACTCACTTAAGTTGGTTGTAATAAGAAGGAGAATAAGCGTGAGAATGTGCATTATGGCTATAGGTATTGGAACAAATAGTTTAGCCCACTTGATTTTTGGAGAATTGCTCTTTAGGCATCTTTGAATTGGATTGCTCACACCTCAAACTTCTGAATAACTACGTTCACAGACGAACAACTCATAACTCCCGGTGGAGATATTTTCGGAAGTTTGAGGTGTGAGCAATCCAATTCCAAGGTGCCTAAACAGCAATTCTGGAAAAACCAAGTGGGCTGAACAATTTGGTCCAATAACCAAAGCCCAAACGCACATTGTCACGCTTTTCTCCGTCTTATTGCCACCAGCTGAAGTGAGTGACTCAAACAACACAACAAACCCCGTGCCCTTCACCACTCACCACCGGTCACGCTCCTTCTCCTCCTCTCTCATGGCATTCTCTCGCAACGGCGTCGTTATCCCCACCCATGATGAATACGCCGACGTCGAGGGAGAAGACGAGGACGATTTAGAAGAAGAGGACAACTATTTTGTCCAACCAAACACCGACCACCACTACCAAACCGAACAATCTCCGTCAACCTTCGCCACCGCCGCTGTCCCAACCTCCGTCATCTTGGCCTTACCACACGCCTCCGCATCAGCAACCACCATCGACGGCTCCCCTGAACCAAAACGGGAGCCAATGGAAGAGAAGACCAGCGATTCGCGGAAGCTTTTCCAGCGTATCTGGACTGAGGAAGACGAGATTACGATCCTTCAAGGGTTTCTCGATTACAACGCTAATCGTGAATCCTCTTATCATAACGATACTGGATCGTTCTATGATCATATGAAGGGGAAGATTCAGCTGGATTTCACCAAGAGCCAGCTTGTTGATAAGCTTCGGAGGTTGAAGAAGAAGTACCGTACTGCTCTCCAGAAAATGGATTCTGGTAAGGATTTTGGTTTCAAAAGCGCTCATGATCAAGCTGCTTTTGAAATTTCACACAAAATCTGGAGCAGTACCGGTAATTCAACGCCAATTGGAGTACCTGTTGAGGAAGATGATGAAATCATCCCTAACCCTAACCCTAATTCTTCTCATTTAGCTGAGAAGAAAGCTGTGCAATCTCGTAAGAGATTGCGGGCAGCTGAGGAGGAGAGGCATGAGCTGAATGATTCGAAAGATAATCATCAGAATAACTCTGGTAATACCAATAGCAGCAATGTCGATGAAAATCGTGAAAAAAGTAATGGTAATCATGTGCATAATGTACCTGGATTGATTGAAGAGACTGTGAAGAGCTGCTTGACACCGGTGTTGAAGGAGTTATCCAATGCTACCATGAGTGGGAGTCCTTTTGGTTTTGGGGGAAGAGGGTTTGGAGCTGGAGGCTTTTCAATGAATACTGTGCCATTAGGGTTTTTGAATTTGGGGAGCGGAGAAAAGGCGGTGGATGATAAGTGGAGGAAGCAGCAGATTTTGGAGCTGGAGGTGTATTCCAAGCGGTTGGAGCTGGTGCAGGATGAAGTCAAGGCTGCGATCGAGGAGTTGCGATCGAATGCTGGAGCTGGAGCTGGAGGAGCCGGAGGTAGTGGAAATAATACCAATCAATAGTTAATATCATATCTAGATAGATAGTGATTTTCTCTTACAGCTTTAGCTTTTTTTTGGATTTGAAATACAGCTTTTGGTTTTGGGGATGATTGCAATTGCATAGTAACTTTTCAACAATATGCTCTATTTTTTTATTAGTCTGTAGTCGAATTCTCTTGTACATTTACAGAGAGAATTCAGAATGCAGAGGATTGTATTTTGATGTGCAATAGGAATTCTCTGGCAATTGTTACATATGAATCTCAAAAGGAAGTTTTGTTTAGGGTTTACTCTGTATGTTGATATCCCGAGTGGCTTTGCGTTTTATAGAATAAACCATCTATTTAGTCCCTAAATTATACAAAATTCGTCAATTTAGTCATTAAATTTAGTCGTTAAAGTATATGGAAATCCATCAATTTAGTCGTCAAAGTATATGGAAATCATTCAATTTGGTCCACAAAATCTCAATAAGGTCTTAACCGATGAATTTAATGAAAATTGCTTTTGACACTTCACACAAAGCTAAGAAACACCAGAAAATGACAATTTTAACTCCGAATTCCATCGGCAGTTAACTGCCGCCGGTTAAAATCCATCGGCAGGTAACGGCCGATGCCAATGGGGTTAAAATTGTCAATTCGTGGTGTTTCTAGCTTTCTTTGATGTGGAAACAACATTATTCGAATTTCATATACTTGTAGACTATTTAGTGTATATTTTTATAGTTTAGAGAATAAATTGTTGAGAGGTAATTCAGTGGTTAAATTGATGGTTTTTTCGCTTTTTGTATTTTCTTAGTTTTGTACTTTGGTTGGCTTTGCAGTATGCAATGGCATTTTCTAATGTTCAAGACATTAGAAAACTATTTTTGAGTATCAGTGTGGTCAATTGTGGTTTAGCTGTACAGTTCTGATTTTCTGACATTCGTTATTTCATTTTGGGATGAGAGAAGAATAGCTCACAACGCATTCATTGAGCGTGTTTTCCAGCCTATGAGAGTTTTAATTGGCTAATCCGGCAAATTATGGCCCGTTTGTTTTAGATTTTGTCAGGAAAAAAATCTATTTTCTTTTTAAAATCACTTTTCATTTTTAAGTGTTTGTTTAAGATTTTTAGAAAAACATTTTATCAACAATCTATTTATTTTTTTAAAACAAGGAGGGAACACAAGAACTAGTTAAAAATCATTTTGTAAAAAAAGTAATTTTTTTGGGTAATAAACAAACACAAGTAGCTTCAGATTTTTTTAAAATATCTCAGACAACAAACCTCTAGATTTTTTCTAACACAATCTATTTTTCAAGCTAAAAACAAACACATCTGATATGTACCTCCCCTGATTTTAAATATAATGTCATTGACACACCCTCTAGTTTGTTTGGATTAGGTTTATTCTGAGTTTATACAAAATAACTTATGCAAATAAATAAACTTTTATATTAATTTTTAAGTCCTCACTAACGAAAATTGAATGCTTATAAACAGTTTTTCATAAACTACATTTACAAACTAATGATTAATAAATAAAAATGTATTTACTAATGATTGATAAATAAAAATGTATTTATTTGCATAAGTTGTTTTGCATAAGCTTAAAATAAGTTTAATCCAAACGGACTCTAATTTTCATTTTCCAAATTTATATTTTGGTACACCAAATGTATATAGGAAAAATTGCGGATAGTGATAGTTGCAAATGAATAGGGAAGCAAGTTTGATTTATGGTTACTTTGCATGTTGGTATCTCGAGTGGCTTTGCGTTTTGTATTTTCTTAATTTTGTACTTTGTAGTGAACAGAACTGTTAAATAGTACGTCTAGTTGATGTGCCATGTAGTTTTTGTATTTTTAAAAAGATTAAATTGAATAGCAACCTTAGAAGACCCACTATCATGCACACCAATTTAAAATTGTAGTTTTCTGAATCCTTATGTATCTTCTCATAACAGTGGAACTTAGCATTACACATGATTTTCAAGATGCCACTCGTTATTTTGATTTAGTTTTCTGAAATCACTCTTGCTTGAAGAACATTTCTAATAAAAAAAAAAAACCGAAAGCCAAGGCTAAATACACCTTCGATGCTTGTGACTCATGAGCCAATTTGTTTTCCAACAAAACATCCACCTTGCCCAGACTACACCGTCACTTTTCAACTTGGTGGCGGTGACAATGTACTCTAGTGCAAGGGCTTGATAGTGACCGTACCAGGGGCCGTAGGTTGTTTTTTATGACAGTGGTGAAGTTTTGCTCTTTGATAACATGTTCCACTAGGAATTTGAGATCTCCACCGTTGCCGTTGTCTTTTTGAAAGGTTTGTTTTTGTATAATTTGAGACAGAATAAGGAGAGGTGAAAGAGGAGAACGACGAATTTTAGCTTCGTGGATTCAGTTCATAGGCTTCGCCACAAAATGCGATTTGGAGAGATAGAGTGTGACTTCGGTTTGTACTTTTGAGGTTTTGATCAATGCACCGGCACATTCTAGTAACTATATGCCACGTCATTCTTGAGTTTTCGTTGAGATCATTCGAACTATTAAGCATTTTCCATGTAGTGAAACATATTTCGTCAAAAACTCACGAATGAGACGATCATAGGAAAAAAAAAAGCTACAATTCATGCTTTTGACTCACGTACACTACATGATCAAGTTCTAGTGAAGGAGCGCAAAGCACAAAATTAGATCATCATGTTTTGACTCTAACTTGTTCACCTTAAACTCCTCCAAATCTGATTATGCCTCTCAATTCATGATACGTTAAAAAACCATCTATTTTAATCCAAAGGTTAACAAAAAGCTTATCTTAAAAGCCATCTATTTAATCCAAATGCTATTATTAACTCCTCTCATCTCTCCCATTAAAAAATCCTCTTAACACACAGACACACAAACAAACACATATGCGGAGTTGCTAATTTATTCACACCTAAAAACATAAATAAGTAAGTTAACAAATTTACTCTCACTTGCTTTTTACCAAAACTCTAAATCTTTCTTTTTAACAACTACTTAAATACGTGGTACTATTGCAATTTACAGATCTCCTAACAATTAATGTTTCCTTACTCATTTAGTTTTTGTTTTTCATAAAAAAAAATGTTAAAAAACATAGAATGCTTTGCTTCGCGGAAAGGAAGAAAAAAAAACGTGCAGGGTTTGCTTCGTGAAACCAAAGCATACAGTGCTTCGATTAAAAAAAAAAAACGCAAAGTGCTTTGGAATTCATAGGATAAAAACGGTGATTTGATTTTAAAAGAAAGCACAGTGCTTTAGTACACCAACAATAACAAATATGTTGGTAATATTTTACTTAAAAAATCAAATCAAAAGTAGATACTTATCCTTTGCTTAAAGCATTTTAAATGAATAGAATTAGTTTTAGTCAAAAGCAAGGGAGTCGTTTTTTAAAACATATATTCTATATGGACAAAACTTAGGTACAGTACCATAAGTCCTGTTCTTACTGTTTCCCAATGAAAACATTACACGTGTATTTCTTTTTCAATACAATTGCACGCGCTTTCCATTCTCATGGCGCCGGTAAACACTGGTTTTCGATGATGGTTGTTCATGGGTTTTGTTCAAAATTTTACGGCAAATTCGTTGTCACTAATTTGTGGATGGTTTCCAAACATGAAAAGGATGAAAAGGTTTCGATGTTTGTTTTGGGATGAATGGAGGTATCCCATGGCTATGTGTTCATGGTGGTAGGTTTCCATCAAACATGTAAAACTTAAAAGTGTTGTTGCTGTATGTAGATGGTGGGTTTTGATTGAAGATTGTGGAGAATAATCCATTTACGGTGAGGATTGAGGAGCACAAAGGAAATATCTAATTAGGTTCAGGAGGTTTTTCACCAAAAATAACAAAGGAGGTTTTTCATGGCGATGGTTACTAACCTGTGTAATTTTTAAGTGAGATAAGCACACGTGTAAATTTTTTATTGGGGAACAGTAAAAACAGGACTTATGGTACTGTACCTAAGTTTTGTCCATTCTATATAGGAGTGTGGTTTCATTTTTTTTCCCAGTATAATTATTTTGTAATAATATAATAAACTACAACAACCTAAACCAAACGAGCCCAAAAGACAAATTTGTCAAACACGATCTTTTTCAGTTTTTTTTTTTCTTCTTTCAAACATACAATGCAGAATACAGATGATGGGCATGGCAATTAACAATCCCAGCTAAATCTCTTAACATTCCCCACTACGCTTGTCAAATTCTATTCACATCAAATATGTACAACTTGTAATTAACTGTAAAGAAAAGTTACACAACCCAGCGGGACTTTACACACGGAATACAACAATCTAGTTCCAGACCACGGAACAAAACACCAATTGCGCTAATTCCTATTTCCACAATTTGATGTTCTCCACCGGCTTACACCAGTTACATTCTAATCCAAGAAAATAGCAAATTTTGTAGCTTTTGCATCTTTCCATATCCTGGAACACTATCATTAAGGTACCATGTCAAACCAGGGCAAATCAGAGCAGCACCTCCACTGCATCTAATCATCATATAAAACTTCAAACATTATTATTCTGTCAAGTGAATCACATCAGGGTATCAACATGCGCCCCTGTTATCAGTTATGTAACTAGGATACAGGTGAAGAGACAGCACAGCTCCACTTCGAGGAGTGGGCAGAGAGAAACCAAGGCACCTCAAACACAAAAGGACCCACAACCACCACTATTGATTACCAGAATCTGGAGTTTCTTGTGGCAAACGTGTTTTAACTTGGTAAACCTTCTTTGTCTGCTTATGATGAGGCACTGCCCCAGATGCAGCTTCTTGACGCCTAGGATACATTCCATTTATAGGTGCTTTATTATTCCACTTTACGGGACGTACTGGAGGACCCGTGTTCTGCACAAATCGGGGTTCTAAATTGGTTGTTGGTCCAGAAATTGGCGGCCTCGATGGTGCAGCTCTCAATCCTTCCTCCATTGTTAAAGCAGAAAACCCAGTCTTCACATTTTGGAACTGTTCTTGATGCCGTGGCCTATCTTGTGTTCTAAAATTTTGTCTGTCCACCTGCCCAGCATTAGATGAGACTGGATATCTATGTCTAGTCATTGCGCCATGGTGATTATGTTCTCCATAATAACTGTTAGTGTTCTCGCCAGAATATTTTCCATATCCAGATGGTCCAGCTGATTGGAACCTGTTTGTTGTATGGCGAACTGGAGGTTGCTCCAACACTCCGTGGGATGTATTATTCCATTTAATGTTAAGGGTGTTCTTGACAAGACGATGAGCTGCTTCTCCTAATTGAGATCCAGTTATTGCTCCAGGTACTTGTGACCTATCAGATGCATTACATACACAAAAGTAAGGGCATGCTTCATGCATCTAGAAATTCACATGTATAACTTGAAAACTACTCGGAATTTTTTAACCTCCCCGACATTGATTTTTCCATGAATAAAATTAATTGAACAAAAAATACTGATCATGAATGCTAGCACTTCTCTATGATGGCAACCAATGACTACCGACTTATATTGGCACCATTTTCACATGGAACATTAAACTTAACCATCAGGTATCACATAGTTCTATTCTCACCTTTCCCTTCCTTGCTGTCCCCGACCAACATTGTCTTCATGCCATAGCACAGGAGAAGGTTTGATATCAATGTCTTTTATTATCTGCAAATAAAAAATAATTCGAAGTAAGGGGGTCTGTATAATACAACTGATCCAGGAAGGAACAGAAGGCATCAACATCATTATCTTAGCCTAGTTATTGCCGCAATTAGGTAAATGAATAATTAACACTCACAGTTACAGAACTTCATCTACTGGGTTAAGTATTAACTATGAACCAATAAACCTTAAGTAGGATGCTAAGTAAGGTCAGGATATGCAAACCTTTTTGGGTATCACTACACCATCTGGAGGTTTTGGGATGTGTCCATGTCTACAAGGATTGAGATATGTAATATTTCTGAAATTCAAGAACACTCATTATGAGACCTCCACCAAGGAATTTAAAATACTAGGTGAGTATAGAAGAAAAAACTTACAAGACTTGATTACTCTCGATATTTGGCAATTCATCAATGGGAGACGGTACAATAGAGCTCAAAACATTTCTCTCACATGCCCAAAGATATCCGTTCATCCCACCACTGCTAATAAATAACAGCAATAACAAAATAAGCATACGAGCCTCTTAAATAGCCTCTTAAATAATTACAGATATTCATGAATGATGAGTGATGACCATCGACATTCACCAACCTAGCATTTGCATTAATTGGTGAAACACATCTTTCATGAGTGGCTAATCGACCAAAAACTTGGTAATACAGTAAAATATGTGAAGCCAAATCATGTGCACGGTTGACATAAAGCAAATCAAGCATCACACTATTCCGACGCTGTTCTTCCTCCTGCATCTAACAAAACAGAAATTGAGCATTAAAGACAAAACTAAGAATCTTGAATTCTTTTGCTCTTAAACATGAGCAGCACCTTGCATCTTACAGTTACCTATTCATTTGAAAAATCTATTGAAGAGTAAAATAATCCACACACACAAATAAAACTTACCGTTAATGTGTCTTCAAGCTTCCTTGTGGCAGCAAGCAATTTCTTCTCATCAATAAATGGCAATTTGGCAACACCCTGAAAAGAATCCCCAAAAGTAGTTTAAAAAATCAACCTTAACTTTTGGTTAATTCAAAAACAATTTGAATGCATAAAGAGCACTGTAATACCTGCCATGCAAATCGTTTTCCATTCATATCAATCTCAAAATCTGTCAAAAAGGTATCCATGTAAATATCAGAATAAGAAAATATGTTACATACAGCAGAATACAAATTTAATCGACAAGTTATCTCACCAGCAGGGTAGAAGTGAAAAATAGGTGATGAAGGATCGGTCATCAAATCCCTATATTTGTCAGGCAGTGCATTTGAACTGTAACAAAATCAGTAAGTATCAGCAGATCACAGAAAGCAAAGCAGTATAGATCTAAGAACATGATAGAGGAAGAACCTTGAAGCAGGCAGGACCCCCATAAGCTGATCAAATGGTTTGAATGGCTCCCCGGGGGAAAAAATTATTTCTAGATTAGGTAGATCTTTAAGATCAGAAGCAAAAGGAGCATAATGATACGGGTAGTACCTGGAAAAATTAAATTAAAGTCAATAATAGAAAGAAAAATGAACAATGTTCATGTATGGCAATTCAACTAAAACTAAGGATACACTCCTAGAAATTTACATCAATAATCTAAAAGCAACTCGGACAGCAAAGACTATATACCCGGGTCATCAAAGCAATCCAGTATATATTATGTTTAGGAGTAGCACTGAAATTCATACACGTTAGAAAGATGATGGACCAGGAATGTGCAGCAAGCCATTTATCAAGCCCGCTCACTTAATTTTTTTTTTCTTCTGATAATTGTCACTCAGACTTACTTAATAATTTAATACAATTATTGTATTGCTCTCACAAATGAAAGAATGACAGAATACTTGAAACCTAGGTAATTGGAGGAAACCTAGAACCTTCCTCCGTAAAACAACTCCAGAAATCTCGACTAACTCCTTTCTTTGTTTAATTCCTCCTTTTAATAGCTTTGGTCACAAATCTCTATTAACTAACTGTTGACAGTTGCAACTTGCAATTACAGCAACTTCAGTAATCCCCTCTTTATCCTAACTCCTTTATCAGTTACATCTTTTCATAAACTCGTCCAAAAGGAAGCATTACTTATCACATTCTAATATTCAGATCGCCTTAATACATGCCTATCCATTATACTAGGATATCTTTAAGTATAGAAATAATCATAAAGACAATTAAACATCCAGTCTAACAGCTTCCTTGACCTACAAAAGGTCTGAGTAGTTGGGCTTGACCTTCTCGAGAGCAACAGTGGGATAACTTCATTGTTTACTGAGTATGAGATTAAAAATGGAATTGTCTGCCAAAACTTGTTGGCTGCTATGTTACTAACAGCATATCAAGTCATGCATGTAAAATTACCATTCTGCCAAGTCAATCATGAAAAAAGAAGCAATCAACAAACAAATATAACCTATGCCCAATAATAAATAAAATTATAACTAACCATTTCCATGAGCATACACCGTTATAATAATACTGGCAAACCCAACAAAGGCCTTCCACATATTTCAAAACCTACAAGGACAACAAAGACAATAATGCAAAAAAAATTTCTTTCCAATAGCCAGAAATTAATGAGAACGAGCAGGATAATTGTCGTGAGGAAGACAAATATTTAAAATCAAGAAGCCCATCTACCAATAATAAGAATTTGATGAAGCCTAATCTGAACCCTACATTGGATTTTGTGAAATATATATCCAGCAAAAAGTTGTTATTAGGTGCAAGATTGAATTTGATTTACACCAGTATCAACTGATCTAACCCATACGATGACAACATCTTCGTATGAACAGACTCCCTTGGAACAAAGGCAGAAGAGGGGTAAGAATACATTTTCAAGACCACCTAACAAGTGTCACTGTCAAAGATACAGGTTTAGAAGAAGAAGAAAAATTATGCTAGTGTGATTTCCATTTTAACAGAATAAATGAGAAATCATCTACCATAAAAGCTCAGGCTTTTAGGTGAAGAAACATGAATGATTTTTATATTACATGTATAACACAGCCTCTCATGCAATGGCTCTTTAGATTTGAAGTTTGGACATCTTTTACTTAAGTTCAGCCTTTTATTTGAAGAATGGGGCGGCAAGGTTCAAACTCCAGACCTCTCTTGGTCATGGATGCTTTGTTCACATATTATGAATCAGCTACTCAAAAAGCCGACGTTATTAGGTGAAAACATATGACTTATGAATGGTTTTTAACTCTGTATATGATATCTCTAACAATATATTAAAGTCAGTCCAACTTACAAGCATGCAATGTAATCCAAGAACAGCAAATAATTTGACAAGATTGATTATTTGTAAGAAAAATTGATAGCACTTACTATATCTTTCTTAATTTTATCAATCTCCTCCAGACTTGATGCACCAAACTTTTCAGCATAATACCTTTCCTTGTATCCAGGCTCCCCTAACTTGACCTGAGAAAATAAGAAACATGCAGTTCATTATGAAAACTTTGCCAGGATTTCTAGATTGCTTATGTTGCAAGTTACCCGTGCATGTTTGGGAACACCAGTAGAATTTACTTTGGCAATCCAGAAAAATTATTCTGGTGGAGTTCCAAAACATGCTGCAGAAAGTCGACAACATAAAAACTAAATTTAACCAAGAAAATACAAAAACATATTCTTGCAATAATTTTTAATACTGAACCTTATCAGAAAATGAGGCCCGTGGCTCTTGAAGTATTACTCCTCTTGCCCTAGCTCTCATCTCTTCGTTATTTTCTGCCACCTATAAATACAGCAACAAGAATTACATATCAGAAAGCAATCTACAATACAATATCCTATGAAAGTAACACACAGTCCATGCATATCAGTTTACAAACCTAAGTAGAAAGCAAAATACCTGTTGAACTCGAACTCGTTTCTGAAAGATTTGATCTTCATGAACAGCGACAGATTGGATAAAATATTCTACTCTATCTAAGAAAACCTGGGAGACATTAAGATATTCACAATTCAACACTCGTTGAAAAAAGAAGAAATTCCAAATTGATGATTTAAGTCAAATCCAAAGTACAGTATAAGCAACTGAAAAAGTCAATAGATAATTTAGAGAAGACTCTAAAAGAACATATCACAATCTAATGACATTTGACAAACAAAAAGATGAACATAGGATTATTAAAAGATTACCTCACCCGCAAAAGTAAGATAACCACCCATGGCAGTGAATTCCTTTCTATATATATGCATCAGTAAATTTATAGCTCCCTGTAATAGTAGAAAGTGTATTAATGAGTACAACATTGACAATTACGTAGGAGGACAAATATGCAATGGAATAAAAAGGCATAGACAAAGTACATTAAGATCCCACATCATATACATGGTGCATGTTTTCTGTTTTCTGTTTCAAGTACAGTTTAGTGTAACATGGTGCATGTCAAATGCTTACCTCTCTGATCTCTAATGTTGGCATATGAGGAAGAAAGTCATTGCCGACAAAGAAGCACAGAAATACAAAATCATCCACTACTCGTTCAAAGTCAATCTCAAAAGGAGGGTTGGGAATCTCCAATTCATATTGCAAATATTCACGAAGCACCCAGATGTTAAGAAACTGTGAATACTACGAATTAGTTTAAAAATAAAAATATAAAAAGTAAAATGAAGATTCAAATCAGCATGCTATGTTCCAATCCTCAAACCTGATATTTCTTCTTGTGAATTGGGATTTCATCAGCAGGATTCCCGTCCTCAGCTTTAGTTTCTGGCTTACCATGACAATCAGCTGCAAAATGGCCAGCTTGGCCACACACAAAACACTTATCTTGTCCAGGTAAAGTAATTACCTGTCCATCAGGTGATTGATCATTTGATACTATCCATTGATATCAATGAGCTAACAATATCATCTTGACAATTCACTAGAAACTAACCTCCCTCAATATTGAGAAGTGAACCTCGTGGGTAGCTAAAGAGAGCATAATCAAATCAGCATCCTGGTTGAAAGATAAAAAAAATCAGCGAAAAAACTAAGGAAAGGATAAAAATCACCATAAACAGATAAGATGAAAATCCAAATTCGGGCAAAACTCACCAATCCATACAAACAATGTCGAGTATTCGGATTGAAACAAGGAATGTTACGTTGTAACCGGATGTATTCCATTATTTTATGTTCTCCCTCACCAGGAACATTCGAATCAGAAAGTATAACCTTCAAATAAATAATCATCCAATGCAAACCATAAATAAATATAAAGAGACAAAGCATCCTGAAAGCCAGATATATAAGGGAAAAGAAAATAGACGAGATCACTCCACAAGAAAGGAATCATCCCAACTTGAAGGGATCAAGCGGCATAAACAATTGATAGGAAGTAGTTTCAATAGTAGTACCTTTATATTTTTCCAGGCAGGGTTGTGGTTCAATCTAGTCTGTACATAATACTGAAGAGCCACTGACAGAGATGCCATAAATTTAGTACCAGGGGTAATGACATTTGAGTCTGAAGTCTCAGGCTTGTCCTTAGAAGACAAAAGTGCTCCCTCCTCGACGAATTCTTTCCTCAGCCTTTCCTCTTCGGCTTCCTGTAATGTTTACACATGAGCACAATAAATCCTTCAGCAAAAAAGTACGAGAACCTTGAAAGCATGAGCATATTAAGGTTCTTACAGCCTCAGCTGCATCTTTTGCAGCCCGGAACCGCCGGGAACGTTGCTGATTCATTTTGGCTCTTGGTGCAACACCATCTGCAAATTTCAAAGTAATGAAACAGGATACAAAAGCTATAGGGGCAAGAAAAGTAAATGTGACAAGGAACATATAAAGACGGACAGGGAGATTTTATGCTATGGAACTAAGACTCTTAGACTCTGTTTGGGAGTTTGGAGGCGAGGGCTTTGAGGGACGGAAGTAGGGGAGAAAATTGACAAACCTTTCACCTTTTCTGAGAGAGGGATTTTGTAGAGAATGAAAAATGAATGTTTATGATTAATATATTTTTGATGTTGAGAGTGTTATAACAACATAGATTGGGTTTTGAGAGTTTATCCAAGTCCCCACAGACCTTCAAAAATCCTCTTCCAATACAATTTTTTAGTTCCCCCAAATTAGGGGGATTTTATGTTATCAAGAAAAATAACCCCCCAAAGCCCTCCTCTTCCAAAACCCTCTATTTCTTCCTTCCTTTTTTTTCAAAGCCCTTCCCTCTAAACTCCCAAACAGACCCTTAAACTTTGTTTGCGAGTTTGAAGGGGAAGGGAGGGGTTTGGAAAAAAAGAAAGGAGCAAGTGGAAGAAATGGATGACATTGAGAGGGGAAGGCTTTGGGGTTTCATTTTTCTTCATAATACAAAACCCTCCTCATTTGGAGGAACTCAAAAATTGTATTGGAGGAGGGTTTTTT
>Ga0228710_1001142_pt1 | contig 38699 bp, 18 predicted proteins | sample MedpolnodulmetaG_FD_177995 | JGI IMG/M metagenome (GOLD analysis project Ga0228710, IMG submission 177995) | Root nodule microbial communities from Medicago polymorpha collected in Santa Monica, California, United States - pink nodules | ecosystem: Host-associated > Plants > Roots > Nodule...
ATTTCAAGAATTGAAAACATTAATATCACATATTTACTTCAAAACTATAGTAATTGACAATCTCCATTTATTTAGGAAATGGAGAGGATCTTCACCCCTCAATTTGATTTTATTTTTTTTTATAATTGAAAAAAGGGTTGAATATGACTTTAACAACATAATCCAATTAATATTCTAAAAGAAAAAAAAATCTAATTAATGAAGAAAGGTAAGAGTGCGGTCTCGGTGTCTGATCACATCAACAACGTAATTCAAATATAAATTTCTTTCTATTATTTGAGTTAAATTCTTACGAACTTAATATTACTCATTTACCTTCATAGTTTTTCTAGTCGCGTTTTTAAAATATCTTGTTACATCCAAAGTTAATTAAAATTTATTAATAATACTGAAATTGTCATTGTTCGTATAGATTTATTAAAATATGATTTTCATCTTTCATTCTAAACCTAACATCCATGAATACGTGATCAAGTTCAATAAAATATTAAAGGTTGGATCATAATGTATTCCATTATAACTCTATTACATATGATAATGAATTTCTAGGGTTTCTGACATTATATTGTGCGTTTTGGATTTTTTTTCTTCGTCTGTAAATCGAAGTGAATTTAGTTCACGCATGACTACATTAAATTAAAGTTTATGAACATTTATCAATTCAAATTTTATGTAGATTGAGTTTGTATACGTTTATGTAAATCTAGTTTTGCAGAAGTTTATGTGAACGGGGTTGCGAAAACTTACGTGAATTGAGTTTACACTACTTCCAATAAACCAAAATTTGCATAGAAAACGATAAACACTACTTTCCTACTCAAAATTGAACACAAAAGCAAATTAATCACAAATAATCAAACAAATGATAGTATAAAATTGCATAAAACCATAGTATTGAACTCTTGATCTTGCATATTTTTTAACATAAGTTTAGAAAAGGGAACCTAATTTTCATTATAAAATACACTTGCATGAAAATTTAATTTCAGTTTAAGGGTATTTGATCATTTCAGTTTAAGGGTATTTAGTTACACATGTACACCCATACACAGAAGCGGTTGTATCCCCATGCTTTTTGCAAGGTGATGAAAATGATATACACCAGAGGCACATATATAGATATCTAATTCAATTGTTTTTTCATAGATATTGAATACTACTAAAATTTTAGGTTTTTTTTAGGGATCTAAAATTTAGGTTTATTTAGTTATAATTTTGGTCTCTTCATTTTGAAAAAAATAAAACTCAATAAGTCAAGTTCTCAAGAACAAAAATCTCAATAAAATTCTAATCTTATCATTCTTTAATTTTTACAGCAAAACAATTCTGTAGACCTAATCATTATTTTTTACAACAAAATCACAATTTTTTTTATAAACCTAATCTTATCATTATAAAAAGATTACAATTTTATCAAAAACTTTATATTATTTGAAGTTCTCGTTCTTCACTCAATCCAATAACGCAGTAGGTGCCAAAATTTATCAGCTTTCTGCCCAACGAAAACAGTCCCTTTTCAATATTAACCACAGAACATAAAAATGGGACCAACGATAGTAATCGTTCTAGTTGTGTCAATTGAAATTAATTAAAATTTATAATAAAATTTAAATAAAATTTAATTGTAATATCAAATTTGTCCTTGTTCTTATAATTTTTTTTAACAGCGGTGCTATATATTGCAAAGCTTATCTTCGCGAATCAATCACGAAAGCACACGCTACTGCTTTTTTAAGGCAAAACAAACCTCTTGTGATTTTTTTGAGCAAACAAGGCTCTTATGCTTACAAACCCAATTTTATGGTTTATCGTTTTAATTAGAAAATAAAATCAAAATATCTCAATCACCTATTGCAAATATATTCTATAATGTTTCATTAAATGGTCTATGTAAATATCAATAATTTTGTTTTAATTTTTATAAAAAAATTGTACTTTTTAGTTTTTATAAAATTTCTTATCAACAATTTTAATGACAAAGAAATGCCAATGGAAAATTCTACAGAGACTATAAATGTTGATGAAAAACTTTATCAAGATTAAAAATACTGACGAAAATTTTTACTATACTAAAAAGTACGATTTTGTTTTGTGAAGACTGAACAAAATTCTTGATATTTATAATAACCATTTACTTTTTTTTGAAAACTCGTACACACAAGTGAATGAGTTGGGATTTGAATCTCGATCACGGTGTTCGGCTTAACAATTTCGATATTTTTTTTTTTAATTTAACTAGGACTTTTTTTTCTTTGAAGAAGTTTAACTAGGAATTATAAACCATTTACTTAATTAACCCTAACAAATGTGTATATTAAATAAATTGGATATACTGATATTTAGGATATGTCAATTTCTTTTCAAATGACAAAATAGAAGAAAAAAAATTGCTTTGAAATTCAATATGCATAAAGTAGGATATCAACGTGAAGAATTAAGTTTGTCCAACAAAAAAAACGTGAAGAATTAAGTATAAACAGGTTCGTGAACTATATTCGGGAAATTAATGTCAAGATATAAATCATCTCCCTTTTTTTAAAAACTAATGCTAAACATAGCGAATTTTTTTGTCCCGAGCGATCACGAATGATGTACCACCTCACATTTTCTCCTATCCAAGGCTTCGTTTATGTTTTTGAAACTACATATAATTGGATCAAACTAACAATATGAAGAAAAGTGACACTAGCGGTGGCTTTGTCTTTTTTTGAGGCACATGTGGTCTCTTTTTTTCCCTTTTCTATTTATTAGTAGTGTATGAAAGAAAGAAACATAACTATCTAAAAAAGAAAAATAAAATAATGAAAGATAGCATAGAGTAGCCTTTGTGAACCCAAGAACGCTTAAATGAGATGGAACGAGTCTCTTCTAACTTAACTAAGGTTCTGGGTTTGAATCCAGCCTTGGGCATGCAGCAGCGTTAAAACTCTTAGAGAGAGTTTGCTACTCATTTGAGTCCCACAATGCTCGAAGGATTAGTCTCTGCAGTTACGCGCAGAGGATGCCTGGTTTACACCCAAAAGAAAAGTAGCATTCGTGAAATTCTCGTGAGAAGATCTCTCGTGAGATATAGCAATGCTCTTTTTTAAATATAAATCGCATCTTTCATTCTAAACTTTTGCCTTTTCTGTGTCTCATAAACACCATGAATATGAGTATGTAATCAAGTTCAATAAAAATTGAACGATTGAATCATAATGTATTCCATTAATTAAAATTACATAATATGTTAGTGATTTATAGGGTTTAAAATATTAATTTGTGTGTTTTTGTTTTTTTCTTCGTATGCAAATCGAAGTGAATTTTGTTCACATACTTGTTCAAATATGTCTACATTATTAATTATTAAAGTTACAAGCTTTTGAAAAGTCAAATTTTACGTAAACTCAGTTTGCGGAAACTTATGTGAACTAAGTTTTGTGGAAAAAATTTTGTGGCAGGGTTCGAACTCATACCTTAAACTTACGAGAACAACTTTATGAAAATTTAATTGAATTGAGTTTACACTATTTTTGGTAAACCAAAACTTGCAGAAAACGATAAACACTACTCTACTACCCAAGATCGAACACAAAATCAAACTAATCACAAATCATAAATAATCAACAATAGGAAGTATGCAATTGCATAAAACCGTAGTATTGAAATATTGATGTTGAGTTAATTCAACATAAGTTTAGAAAGGGGAATTTAGTTTTAATTCAAGGGTATTTTGATAATTTTAAATGTAACCAGGTTTTTAATGGACGAGACAAGAAAAAAAATCTTACATTAACTAATAATTTCTTCATGCCAGTGCCACCAGCAACAGCTCCTCTTCTTGGGCATCTATCATCCGTGTCAAAAATGTTCTCAAAGATGGGTATTCTTGGCGTGCCGGTTCGGGCTCCTCCTCTTTTTGGTTCAACAATTGGTGTTCTCATGGTTTTCTTGGTTCCTTGGTTCCTATCATTGACATTCATGACATTCATCTCATAGTCAAAGATGTGTTAACCTTCCCTGGTCAACACACTCAAGCTATCTACACTACCTCCCGCAATTAGTTGCTGACACCATAAATAATTTCCAATCAAATTTCAATCCCACCATTGAAGATGCTTTCATTTGGAGTCACAACAAAAATGGTGTTTACTCCACTAAAAGTGGATACTCTTGGCTGCTCTCCCTCATGGAACCAACCGACATTGATACTCATCAAAATTCTTGGACTTGGATTTGGAACTTGTAGGTACCAGAGAAATACAAATTCTTTATTTGGTTAGCTTGTCATGATGCAATCCCAACTCTTTTTTTGCTTCATCATAGACACATCGCTATTTCTATAACTTGTGGGAGATGCGGTGAGGTGGAGGAAACGTTCATGCATTGTATTAGTGAATATAGATTCTCATGTAACATTTGGCAGAAACTTGGTTTCACTAATCAAGATTTTTTCATTGCAAATTGTGCTCAAGATTGGCTCAAAACTAGGGGTGGCAAAATGGGGCCAATCCGCCGGGCCAGCCCATTTAGCCCGCTATTTTTGGCGGGCTGAGTCGAGGTTTTAAACTCGCTTCCTAGAGTTGGCTCGCCCCGCTTAACTAATCGAAAAAACAGGGCAGACATAGGGTGGGGCGGACCGGCCTGCTTAACTCGTTTTATTTTTATTTTTTTAGACTTATTTTATCCTTTTAGATTTATTTTGGTTGTTGGATTTATTTTAAGATTTGTTTTATGTTGCGAATTTGTTTTAAGTGTGTGGATTTTCCTTATTTTGCTATTAAGTATGATGTTTAGTTCGACAATAAGTTAATTGTCCTGTTTTTACCACGAATTTATTTGATGCCTATTCTTTTATATATTTTTTTATGATAAAAGCAACATAGTTTTTTTTAACAATTATGTTGTAAAAAAATGCATTAAAAAAAGTTGTTTTTTCTCTAAAAAAAAATAAGTATTTTGTTTGGCGGGCCGACCAGCCAACTCATCTGTCCGCCACTAAACGGAGTGGGGTGAGATATTGGACTCGGTCACTTAATTTGACTCGGCTCGTCTCGTTCTGTTTTAAGCGGGCTTAGACGGGCTGGCCTAAACGGGCGGGGCCGGTCCGCTTTGCCATCCCTACTCAAAACCGGCACCAAAGTCCCCCGTTCTACTATTTTCCTCGCAAGTCTCTGGTGGATATGGAGGCACCACAATCAGATGTGTTTTAACAACGAGACCTGGTCCATTACTCGGTTATGCATCAACATCCAAAATTTTGTTGACATTATCAAGACGAGCTTTCATTCTAACGGCGCCGAGACCAATTCTAATCACTTAGTTAGATGGAACAGCATCAATCAATGTTGTTACGTTCTCAATGTCGATGGGAGCTATTTGGGTTTACCTGTCCGAGCCAGCTTTGGTGGCTTAATCAGAAGCAACACTGGTTCTTTTATTTAAGGCTTCTCCGGATTCTTGCAGGTTTACGGCTAGCTATGAACATGGGGCTGGAGGATTTGGTTTGCTATTCAGATTCTCAACTATCCGTTAAGCTCATCACAGGTGATGTTTCAAAGTATCATGCCTATGCGGTGCTTGTTCAAGATATTAAAGATATCATAGCTTCTCGCAATTTCGCTATCCAACACACGTTCAGAGAGGGTAATCAATGTGCTGATTACATGGTCAAGCTTGGAGCTTCTTCAGATATCAGGTTCTTGCTCCATTCGACCGCTCCTCAGGATCTCCTCGGCATGCTGAGAAATGATGCCATGGGAGTTTTCTTTCCTAGAGCTTGAGTTTTGTTGTTCTCTCTGTTTCTTTTTCTTGTTTTTGTTTGTTAGCTTTGTAAAAAAAAAACTAATTGTTTCTTCAATTAAATATAAATTGTGATACTAAAATAAAAATTTAATGGCACATGTGTGGTAGTCAATTGACAAAAGCATACAGCTGTACAAATTAGGGATGGTCAAAACCGAACCAATACAATAGAAAAATCACAAACCTAACCAATGCAAACCAAAACCGCAAAAAACCGCATTTGGTTTGAATGTATTCGGATCACTTTTTTACTTAACCGTATGGTTTGGTTTGCGGTTTTCATTTTACCAACCTAACCTAACCAAACCAAACCAATTAGCATCATTAGAAACTCAATGGAATATTTTATAAAAAGATATTTTTTTTTTCTATTGTTAAGTTTCTTCTTTGTTTTTTATTTTTAAAAATGTATTTATGTGATACTTAAACTTTTAGAGAATGATAAAATATTAGTATTTTGCATTTCTTTCATAATAGAATTACTTTACGTCCACATTTTAAATTTGGTTTATGTTCTTTGGAGAAAATGAAAGTGTAATTTGGAATGAAATTAAAAACATTGCTGGAAATATGTTGTGTTTTACCTTTTTAACTCGATTTTAATGTTGAAAACAAAAAATTATACTATATCGAAAAAACGGCACCAACCGATCCAACCCAAACCGCATTGGTTTGGTTCGAATTTTATTTTAAAAGTCAACCGAACCAAACCACATGTTTTTTTATCTTGTGGTTCGGATTACTTTTAGTCTCAAAACCGAACCAAACCGCACTGCAAACACCCCTAGTACAAATAGTGAAATGATGACGTTAAACACACGCACCACATGTGATGAAAATATTAGGCTAAATCTTTAAATTATTTAATTGTAATAAATTGGTCTTTTAAGGTTTTTGTGTATCACTTGAATCTTTTAAGTTAATTAATAGTAATAAATTGATTCTTTAAGTTTTTCCTGGACCAATTAAATTCTTTAAGTTATTTAACCGTAACAATTTGAGAAATTATATATCTCAAAAATGTAAGTTATTCGAAGTTTAAATGTTTCAATTAAATAACTTAAATAATCTAAGTGTTACGAAAAATACATAAAAGTCTAGTTTATTACAATTAATTAACTTAAAATCCTAAGTGGTGAGGAAGAAAAACTGAAATGATCAATTTATTACAATTAAATAACTTAAGGATCTCGGGTGTAATTTAACCAAAATATATCCCATGCTTCTTGCGAGGTGATGTAAATGATAAACACTACATGCACATATAGATATCTAATTCAATTTTTGTCAGAAATGTTGAATACTAAAATTTATAACTTATTCAATTATAATTTTGGCATCTTCATTTTGATCTTATCATTCTTTATAAATAAAAAATCTCAACAAAATCTTAATCTTATCATTCTTTATATTTTACAGCAAAATCATTTTTATTATTTTTTTATAAACATAATCTAAAAAATTTCAAGTTTGATAAAAAAAAACGTTATATTATTTGAAGTTCTTGTTCTTCATTCAATCCAATCCAATATTATAGTAGGTGCCAACATTTATCAGCTGCCACCCCAACTGAAACAGTCCTTTTTCAATATTCACCACAAAACCTAAAAATGGGACCAATGATAGTAATCTTGCTGGTAGTGTCAATTTAACACGGTGATAACGTTTATTCTAATATATAGTTAGAAAATTAGTGTTTGCCCATCTGATGTGAGACTTTTAACACACTTTCTCACGATCAGCATTATTGAGTTAGGTTCGTGGACATAAATGGTGGGTGACCCGATAGCGGAAACCTGATAGCATGTGGCCCAATGGATCTTGAAGAAGCTCTGATACCATCTTAAAAATCGTGGTTGGGCCTAACACAACCCCATAAAAACCGGCTTGTGAGATGAGGATTGCCCCCACTTATAAACACATTGTTAGATCATCTCATATCCGATGTGAGACTCTTAACATTTGCAAACTCCATCCATGTTTTTAATTTGGATAAGGTGAGTTTCTTGGTTTATCTTTTTTTTTTCGCGGTGGCCGAGGTTTGAACCCCAAACCTTGCATATATTATGTATTGTCCCTAACAACTGAGCTAAGCTAATTTTATGGTTTAATTGATTAATTCAATTTAAAATTAGCGTTTCTAGTATTATGGTATGCAATAAGAAGATATTTGCAATTCCAAAGACGTGTTCTACCGGTAAAATGATAAGCCTTGGATTTGATAGTCATGTGTTTGAAATCGTGCTGGTGTCTTTGTAAGAGCATCTAAAATGAAGACATCCATTTTTGGATACTTAAATAGATCTTACGTGTATGCATCACTCATTTATAATTTTTTAATAGCAGTACCTAATAAACACTCAATCCCTCCAACCCAATATCTCACACAAATTTCTTAAATAAGACTCACTAATCAACTAACAATGAACTATATACCATTATATATCATTTTTTAATATTAAAAGAGTGTTAGTCTCATTTAAGAATGAGAGTCTTAAGCAAGACTGTGTGTTCTATAGAAAACCCAATTTTTTTTTTCTCAAATCAGGTACCTAATAGGTACCAAGTCTTAAAAGATTAAGACTTCCCTATTAGGGATAGGCTGAGCTCTCTTTGAACCCGAATGTTTTTTTTTCCCTTAGATTGAGGTACAATCTACTCACCCTAAATTTTTTTTAAAAAAATATAGCAAACAAACTCTAAATTTTTATTAGGAAAAAAAAGCATCTCGGTTACTTTTATATTTAACATATATATATATTTTGTAATTATTTATCTTTAACAAATTAAACAAAATATACTATAATTTGTATAAGCATTGTATTATTTAACCTAGTTTCTAAAAGAAAAATAATGATAATTGATACTTCTATCAATAAATAAATAAAGTCTAATTAAGAATTGTTCGAGAGTTTAAACGGATAAAGATTCTCTCCATTTGGTATAATAAATGGAGAATGCAATTTGAAGAGAGATAGATACATAAAACAGATAGTGGATCTTACTATTAAGTGGATCCCACCATCATTAATTACTTTTTAGATTTTTGACATTTTTGTATCTCTATCTCTCTAAATGGATGAAATTGAGAAAATAATAAATGGAGAGGATCTTAACTCAATTTAAACTTATATTTTCGATCAATTTAACCTTAACCCAAAGTCAATAATCACTTGATCGTTAACATTGCATTTAATATCATCAATTTAATTATGTAGATGGTCTCATTTTAGGAGTAGTGCGTATGTCTATTTAATGTAAAGTAACTTGCCAAAAACAAACATGCCTTCTTCTTCTTATCGGCTAGTACCTTAGTTATTTGCTGGATTTGCTAGCTTCGTTATATTTTCTTTTTAGAGATGGAATCTATGATAAAGCCATGGTTGGTGTTGACTATTCTTATCTTGTCTGTAAACTATTTGCAACAAGTCAATGGAAAATCCCAAGTGCCTTGTCTTTTTATCTTTGGAGATTCTTTATCTGATGGTGGAAACAACAACAACCTTCCAAACGCTCCACAATCAAATTACAATCCTTACGGGATCGACTTTCCGATGGGCCCAACCGGAAGATTTACCAACGGTCGAACGACAATTGACATAATAAGTAACATTCTTCTAACTTATCCATATTATGAACCATGAAGTGTTTTTCTTTGTTCTTTTCTCTTGTTACATTAAATATTTTGATTCAGCCTAAACTATGAAGTTCTTTTGATTGCAGCTCAACTTCTTGGCTTTGAGAACTTCATTCCACCATTTACGAACATTAATGGTTCAGACATACTCAAAGGTGTGAACTATGCATCTGGCGGAGCTGGAATTCGTTTCGAGACAAACAAGGCTAAGGTTTAAATTAGTTTTTAGTGGATGATTAGAGTATTTTTGTTACATTACTCATACACATGCCGCAAAAATAACATTATGTTTGTTCAGGGTTTGTCCATTAGCTTGGGATTACAATTAAACAATCACAGAGTGATAGTTTCTCAAATTGCTAGCAGACTTGGAGGTATTGACAAAGCTCAAGAATACCTTAACAAATGCTTGTATTATGTGCATATTGGCAGTAATGATTACATAAACAATTACTTTCTTCCCCAATTATATCTATCAAGCCAACTTTATAGCCCTCAGCAGTTTGCAGAATCTCTAATTGAAGAGTTATCTTTGAATGTTCAGGTATCCACTTGAACTTTGTGTTTCACTTTTGCTTTTACTAAATGATTTATAAATATGATGGTTTATAATAGAAGCATTTGGTATATGTAACAGGCTTTACATGAAATTGGAGCAAGAAAATATGTGTTACCTGGGTTAGGCCTATTGGGATGCACTCCAAGTGCCATCTTAACTCATGAGACATATGGGTCTTGTGTTGAGGAGCAAAATGCCATTGCATCCATTTTTGATTTCAAGCTTAAATCTCTAGTGGATCATTTCAATAATAAGTTCTCTGCTGATTCTAAATTCATCTTAATAAACAATACATTACAGTCAACTGCCCAGCATTCATATGGTAATAATTTTAGTTTACTTAAGTTTCAATTTACAAACAAAATTAACTACATTTTAATGTGATTGATTGAGGTTTATACAATATATAATCATGATGCATGTTCAATGAATCGCAGGTTTTTCGGTTTCAATGGCTCCTTGTTGTCCAATAAGCTCGAATGGATTGTGCATTCCTGATGAAAGGCCATGCTCTAATAGGAGGGAGTATGTGTTTTGGGATGCAGTCCATCCCGGCGAGGCTTGGAACCTACTCATTGCAACAACATCGTATGATTCATCTAATCAGTCAGGGTTCGCTTATCCAATGGATATTAAGCACCTTGTTGAACAAGAAATTGAGATGGAATTGGATTTCACTTCACAGCTTAGTGCCTCTAGTTAAATATGTTCAAGTTATTAGTATGCATTCATTCACATGGAGCTTACTAGCTTTTAAATAAATCGGCCCTACTCATATGCTGTTACAGTAATATTATATGGATTTTCCTACCAACATTTGAAACAATCTTTTCATATCAAACAACAGTATTGTAAACTGGAATAAATGTAACAAGTTTAATTGGTTATACCACCTTAAGCTTGATTTGATTTGTGTTGAATAAATTATTCGATAACTATATATAAGAGTATATTTGATGATATTATCTCATACATTTCTACAGTAAATAATCCATGAAATGTGATAACTGATAAGGACGAAGGTAATTATTTGATTAGGAACTGAATGATTAATTAATGATTGGGTTTCATTTCAAGCATCTGTCTGAGTTGTTGCAAACGTAATATTATAGATAGTACTATATATTACTACAAATGTCACATGACGTGTGATAGTAGAGAGTTGTCTTTCTAGTCCCACATTACTATTTACTCAGCAAAGAAAACATAACATGAACTGTATAATATGGCATGGTAATTTGGTAAACATCAACAATCGTACTTGCATGACGGTGTCTGATGTTGTCCCAATGACACTGATCTTAGTTGGTCATTGACCCTGCAAAGTTATTAAAATTTATTTACATTTTGATTGAGAGGTTTTAGTTTGGGAGTTTGGAGGGAGAGAGGTTTAGAGGGTGGAAAACTATGAAGTTTAGATGGTATGAGCGCGGGTACGATACGGGTACGTGGATACGCAAATTTTTTAAAATTTAGGATATGATACAGTTAAGATACGTAACAAAATTTTTATACTAAAACTTATATTTATGCAAAATACTTGAAGAAAATAAACAATGATTACTCTTCATTATTATATCATCATAAACGTCACAATTTTTAAAAAGGTTTAAACGCACTTTTTACTCTCTTAGTTTGAAAAAGTAGCGATTTTGGCCCCCTTTTAAAAAAAATGGCAAAAGTGACCCCATGTTTATCCCTTTTTGCAAAACTTCAATTTTGACCAAGTCAATGCCTGTGTGGCAACTCAATTGACTGTGTGGCATGCCACGTATGTAATTATTAATTAAAAAAATACATAAAAATGCTACATAATTATTTATAAAATTAAATAAATGAAAAAAATTTAAAAAAACCCATAAAATTCATGAATCTTCATCTTCTACACAAGCCGAGAAAATCATCTTCAACACCCACAAGATCTTCTTCAAACAAACCCATAAAATCATCTTCATTCACAAACAAAATTAATGCCAACAAGAAACCCTTGATCAAGATAAGCTCCCATCATACCAAGACAAAGAACAAAAAATCTTTATTCCGCTGAGAAGATGTTCTCCAAAACCCAATTCCATAAATCGTATCCCACATCTCCTCCTCTAATTCCACAACATCTTTATCTTCTTCTTGCATCCCCAAACCATCACTTTGGCAGTTGCCATGCCACATGGGCTTGATTAAGTCAAAATTGCAGAGAGAACGATAAACACTACTTTCCTACTCAAAATCGAACATAAAATCAAATTAATCACAAATCATAAATAATTAACAATAGAAAGTATACAATTGCATAAAACCGTAGTATTGAACTATTGATCTTCAACATAAGTTTAGAAAGGGGAAACATGATTTTTATTACATAAAACACTTACAAGGAAATTTATTATTAATTTAAGGGTATTTTGGTAATTTTTTGTGCAAGTAGCTTTTTATGGGACGAGACTTAAGAAAAATCTTACCTTAACTAATAATTTATTCAATGCTTAGAATGAAAAAAATAATTTCTTCAACCAAGTATAAATAGTGATACTAAAATAAAAATTTTGAGGGCACATGTGTGGTAGTCAATTGACAAAAGTATGCAGCTGCACAAATAGAGAAACGATGACGTTAAACATACACACACCACATATGATGAAAATGATATCCCCATGTTTTTTTTTTGCAAGGTGATGTAAATAATAAACACCACTGGCACATATAGATATCTAATTAAATTTCTTCAGCAAAAAAAAAAACTAATTCAATTTTTTTTCTTCAAAAATGTTGAATACTAAAATCTATAGCTTATTCAATTATAATTTTGGCCTCTTCATTTTGATCTTATCATTCTTTATAAATAAAAAATCTCAACAAAATTTTAATCTTATCATTCTTTATTTTTTACAGAAAAATCATCATTTTTTTTTTATAAACCTAATCTTATCATGCTACTAAAAATTTCAAGTTTGATAAAAAAACGTTATATTATTTGAAGTTCTTGTTCTTTATTCAATCCAATAATATAGTAGGTACCAACATTTATAAGCTTCCACCGCAACTGAAACAGTCCTTTTCAATATTCACCACATAACATAAAAATGGGACCAATCATAGTAATCTTGCTGGTAGTGTCAATTGAACATATTGATAACGTTTATTTTTTAAGATAAAGTTAGAAAATTAGTGTTTGCAAACTCCATCCATGTTTTTAATTTGGATAAGGTGAGTTTCTTAGTTTATCTAACTTTATGATTTAAGTGATTGATTCAATTTAAATTAGCTTTTATAGTTTTATGGTATGCATTAAGAAAATATTTGCAACACCAAAAACTTGTTCTACCGGTAAAATGATTAGCCTTGGATCCGATGATGTCTTTGCAAGCTGTTTTTGAACTCAAATGTCTTCCTTATCTTGGATTGAGGTACAATCTCCTCACCCTAAATCTTTATTAGACAAAAATAAAAAATAGGAAGATAATTTGTGTGACTCTACCTATTTTTCTATTATTATTATTATTTTTGATAACATGATATTGGTATGAAGTTTCCACCGCCGCATAGTGGTGATTAATCTCGAGGAACATGTGAGGCACACAAATGTGTTCACCTCTCTCATATTAGAAGGAGTAGTGATATTTGAACAACCATTTGATACAACTTTTGGTGACAACTTCTTTTTTCTCTCTTTTCATTGGTTAAAAACAATGGAGAAAAAAAAGGAAGAGAGAGAATAAAAGGATAATGTAAGTATGAGAGAGAAAGTTGTTAAAAACCAATGTCTTCATCTTGTTATCATGTTATCAGTTGGTTCCTTAAATATTTCCTGGATTGGCTAGCTTCATTAGATTGTCTGCTTTATGGAACTAATGATCAAAACATGGTTGGTGGTTCTAATTGTTTTCTTGTCTGCAAACTATATGCAAGAATGTGTCAATGGAAAATCCCAAGTGCCTTGTCTTTTTATCTTTGGAGATTCTTTATCTGATAGTGGAAACAACAATAACCTTCCTACATCTGCAAAGTCTAATTACAATCCTTATGGAATCGACTTTCCGATGGGCCCAACCGGAAGATTTACCAACGGTCGAACTTCAATTGACATAATAAGTAACATTCTTTTAACTTATCCATATTATTATGAACCATGAAGTGTTTTTCTTTGTTCTTTTCTCTTGTTTCCTTAAACTTTTGATTCAATTTAAACTATAAAGTTATTTTGATTGCAGCTCAGCTTCTTGGATTTGAGAACTTCATTCCACCATTTGCAAACATTAATGGCTCAGACATACTCAAAGGTGTGAACTATGCATCTGGCGCAGCTGGAATTCGTACCGAGACAAGCATGGCTAAGGTTTAAATAAATTAGAAATCAAATAGCCTTTTCATTTCTTTGATTGTTCATCTTTAAATAAATTCGTATTGTTACAGGGTTTTGTCATCAGTTTGGGATTACAGTTAAAAAATCACAAAGTTATAGTTTCTCAAATTGCTAGCAGACTTGGAAGTCTTAACAAAGCTCAAGAATACCTTAACAAATGCTTGTATTATGTGCATATTGGCAGTAATGATTACATAAATAATTATTTTCTTCCCCAATTATATCCAACAAGCCACATTTATAGCCCTCAGCAGTACGCAGAAGCTCTAATTGAAGAGTTATCTTTGAATTTACAGGTATCCATTTTAACTGTGTTTTACTATTGCTTTCACCAAATGATTTAAATAAACACAATAGTAGCATATTAATGGAAGTTACAATATTTATAAATATAATGTTTTATAATAGAGGCATTTGAAATTTGTCACAGGCTCTACATGAAATTGGAGCAAGAAAATATGTGTTAGTTGGGTTAGGCCTATTGGGCTGCACTCCAAGTGCCATCTTTACTCATGGGACAGATGGGTCTTGTGTTGATGAGCAAAATGCCCTTGCATTCATTTTTGATTCCAAGCTTAAATCTCTAGTTGATCATTTCAATAATAAGTTCTCTGCTGATTCCAAATTCATATTTATAAACAGTACATCCGAGTCAGATAGCCAGAATTCAAATGGTAATAATTGTGTCTAGTTTACTTAAACTTCGATTCATTTACTATAATTAAAATCAATTTTACTGTGTTTGATTTCAGGTTTTTTGGTTGCAAATGCTCCATGTTGCAAAACAAGGTTGATTGGAGGGTGTATTCCTGATGAAAGGCCATGCTATAATAGGGGAGAATATGTGTTTTGGGATGAATTCCATACCACTGAGGCATGGAACCTAGTCACTGCAATAAGGTCTTACAATTCATATAATAATTTAGGCTTCACTTATCCAATGGATATTAAGAACCTTGCTGAACAAGAAACTATGAAGGAATTGGAGCCTATAAATGTAATCACATCAAAGCTTGGTGCCTCTAGTTAAATAGGTTCAAGTTATTATGCATTCATTCGCATTGATCTAAATTTATACGCTGTTACAATATTATATGGATATTTTCTTTTCCTACCTACATTTGAAATAAGCTTTTCATATCAAATAGCATTCTTGTGAACTGAAATAATGAAATACGTTTAATCGGTTATACCATCTTAAGTTTTATCTGATGTGTTTGATAAGTTAGTCGATAACTATATATAAGCTTGTATCTGAATTGTGATAAGGACAAAAGTAATTATTAGATTAGAAAGTGAAAATATGTTGGCCACACATTTACCCAATGTCTCAATTCTCTCCAATATTTTCGATTTTCTTAAGTTGTTGTCAAAGATGAGTCAGAACAACCTATTGATAGATCCAACAAATTGTTTATAAAGGGCTTCCAATGCCATAGAGGACAGTGATGACTACAATAAGCAACCACAAATGGTTCTAAAGGAGAATTTGGGGACTTAATATGAAGATCATATATATGAATTAACAAAACTAGTGTGAACTGTTTACTACAAATGCTACACCTTTGCACAAATGGTGGATAACTTTCAATCAAAGAGATGAATGAGCTGAAAAAATAGTGATGAGAAACTGTTGAGCAAACGTAATATTAAAGATAGTACTAATAAAGTTAAAAGGGGTACAAATCCTCTCCTGTGAAAAATTCATTGAAAGTTGTCCTGTGAAGATCCACACCTTTCAATGTCTTTATTTTTAATAAAACTACTTGTTGCAAGAATAATTGTGCGGTGTTGATTTCACTGCACACACTTTACAGCGAAGAGAATCTTCTCCCAGTTAAAAGTGGCATATGACGTGTGATAGTAGAGAGTAAAAATATGGTCTTTCTAGTCCCACATTGCTAGCAAAGAAACATAACATATGAACTTGCTCTATATAATATAATATGGCACTAGACGATCGACCCGCGCGACGCACAGGTCATATCGATTGTTATAATGATCAATAAGTTATATTTGACATTTGTCATGTATGTGTCAATCGAAAAACACAAATGTGATTATTATATGATTGTTTCCATCATGTGCAAATTTGCACATATTAAGAAGTTTAAAATAATAAATTTGTATTTTTTTAAAACAAAATAATAAGTTTGTATTGAAATGTACATTTTATATTAAATATATAATTTTTTAATTAAAAATATATTTTTCAAATTTTTTTTACTTTTAGTTGTTTTAACATGTGCAATGTTGCACATGTTAGACAAATCCTTATTAGATATACAATATAGCAATAAAATGTGCCTTAATATGTCCTTTAACGACGTATGGATCGTACCAAATTTGTAACGTATTTGAAAACATAATTTATTAAATGATTTGCTTGCATTTGATAATAAAAAAGAAAAATAAGAACTATTACCTAATTTAGAGTAAACCCAATGTATAGCCATATAAAAAATGAAAATGGTAAATAAGCACAAATTGCATCACAATAATTAAAGTTCGATTAAAAAATATGGTCAAATTGCAGCTTAAAAAACTGAATAAAAACTAATTATTTAGAGTACAAAGTTAATAATACATATCAAAAGCAATTATATAACCTGGTAGATCATTATCTTTGTCTCCTTGCTTTAAGTTGACAACAAAAAAACTGAATTTGTATGTCCTTTTATGAAAACTGCTCGAACCGAATATGTAAGTATATATCTATATCTATTTATTTATTTTACATGTGCTCATTGTTTTTGCACTAAATATACAATTTTATTGTATATTTAAACTGCATTATAACTGATCCAAATTAAACCGCATTAAAATACATAGGAAATTCTTTTTTGAATGGTTCATCCTAAACAAAACCAAACTAAAATTAAATAACATAGTGGATCGGTTAAGTTTGTCTTTAAAAGTGATCTAAACCGCATTGCGAACACACAAAACTTTTTTGCATAGCTTCATGAACGTGATAAGTTAAAATTCTTCTTTATAAGTGAACAATTTATACACACAATAGTATTCTTGAACTTAATTTAAGAGTACCTTATCAAAATGTTCATTTGTCTGAAAGCAAATTGGAATCCAAATTATATAGTTTCAAACATCACTATTATTTCTCAAGTAATGATTGACTAATGTAATTTTGATGAGATTATTGCAAACTCTCTTCGAATATAGATCTGATCCAAAGAGGTTAAATTTACAACTAACTTCAAGTAATCATACGTATGATTAGTGTTTCAAGTAACCATACACACGATTAGTGTAGTAATCAATAAAACTTTTAGTATTAAAAAATAGCACATTAAAAAGGATTTCGAAAATAGTATTTAAGAACAGCAAAAAGGATTAGCAAAACCGGGACTTAGTAGGATACACAACATCCATATGAAAAACAATGTAATAAAGAAAGAAAGAAAAAAGCAACTACATAAGGCTGGTACAACAAAGATTAAACAACATACAACATTGGTATTAAATTCAGTGTGCTATGTTCTATATATAAATTTCATAGTGTTGATATACTTATCGTTGTTAGGATTGATGTTGATGCTCAATGGTGCTGTCAATATCAATTAAAAGCAATCATATATAAAACTCAAACAAATTTTGTGTCTGGCTTACAATCTTAATAGGAATGATTTATTTATAACATTTTTTCTCTTACAACTGCTACATAACTTGAACAAAGGATAACAAATATGACAAACATTAGCTTTACAAAATCAGGTATGCTATCAAACATATCTCTTTTGGATAGTACTATACATGATAGATAGGTCATTTAAGCCTCAAGATATGAATATAAGGTGGATCTGATGGTTCATATTCCCATAAAGCCATATTTGTAAACGCAAAAATCGTAAGAAAGACACCAGAAAGCAATAGCAAAACCTTAACTCATAAGAAAACGAAAATGCAGATAAAGATAGCATCTTTTGAGGAAAAAAATCTCTTTGAGAAATTTTATGACATTTATGGCAGATTGGCTGTCCATCATGACTACCTCTTATGTAAAGGATGATATCTTTGTTGTTATGGCAAAACAAATCTCTGTGTGTGTATATATAGTACTTGAAATAAGTCAATTGTCCATTAAGCTCATTCCTTTCGTGTTCCTAATAGACATTCATCACTAATAATGATATTTAATGTGCATGTCTATTTCCAACGCTAATTAATTATTTTGTTATATAATTTCCAAAAACGGTTTGAATGTCATTAGTACACATTTATATCGAGTTTGTATGTTCCAATGGATTGTATATTCCAATGGACAATTAAAACACACATTCCTTTGCTTTAAAAAGATTTGAGAATAGGAGGGAGTGATATCTTAATTCAAAATTGCTTTAATGTTGTTTTAACAGTGATCGATGATAGGAGTGAATTTTTGAATTTCAAATGAATGGATGATGATTAAGATAACAGTTTATGAAAATTTAATTTCAAATGAATGAATAAATAATATTCTACAATCATACCAGAAAGATATTCAACGTGAAAAATATATAGAGAACCTTAAATATGATGTCATCCCAATTTGACTTGAAACATATTATTTTAATTTGCATCGTTTTTTTTTCCTGAAGGAAATTTGCAACCGTGTGTTATTAATGACAGTTAATATATAGTTGATTGAAAAATGTTCTACAATCATACTATATGCAACGTGCAAGATATATGGAGTACTTAAAATATGATGTCATCCAAATTTGACTTGAAACATATAATTGATTGAAAAATATTCTACAATTATATCATACAGATATGTACCGTGCGAAATACATGGAGTACCTAAAATATGATGTCATCCCAATTTGACTTGAAACAGATTTTTATTTAATGACAAACAATTTGAAATGAAATGAATTTATTGCGTGTTAAAAGGATAAGGAAGTCAAAGGCATGAATTAATTGCGTTGGAATGGGAGGGAAAAAGTCAGGAATAAATTCAGATCGTCTGATTAGGAAATGCTCTCAAATTTGAAATGAAATGAATTTATTGCGTGTTAAAAGGGTGAGGAGGTCAAACATGGAATTAAATGCGTTCGAATGGGAGAGAAATTGCTAGGTTAAATTTAGGGTTAAGGTTAGCTTGACCAGACAAGTTTTAGTAAGTAAGATATGAAACATCTACTGACGTAGTTGCTTGGTTGTTGTCCCAATGACGCTGATCCAGTTAGACTGGGAACTATAAACCTTTTTATTTATTAAGGCGGCAGTGGTTCTTAGTGTTTTTGGATCAACGACATTGAGATGGTTAAAAAGTAAAAAAAATTAGATTATGTTTGGAATTTTTTAGTTTGAATGGGAGGGCTGAAAAAATATAAGGGTAAATGGTGAAATCTTTTTTTTATTTTATTTTTTTTTACTTTTAGTTTGTCTAACATATGCAATATTGTACATGTTAAAGTAACTAAAAGTAATAAAAAAAAATTATTGAAAAAAATTATTTATTAAAAAGTTATATCATTTTCAATTTCTTAACATCAGCAACGAGTTTTTTTAGAGAACGATAAATTAATCCTTATAATTACTATATTTTTAATTTTAAGAATATTATTATATAAACCCATCAAAACTTCTCTCAAACATAATTAATACATTAATGCTAAGAGTAAGTCATTACGGATCTACTAGAGAATATCAAAGAAGAAAGGAAAACTTCATCAATATTCTTCATATACATTACTAATCATCATTCCCTATTTGTGCATGATGCAAACCTCCTTGATATTAGCCACATATCCATTTTGCCTCAACCAATTATGTTATGACAAGTGTATTTTCTCATGCTATTTTTAATCATAACATCTCAATTCAAATAACACTACTTTATTTATTTGGGTTAAATAAGTAAGTGGTCCTCTTAAATATATCAACATTTGATTTTAGTCTCCCTAAAATATTTCTTAGGTTTTTGGTACCTCTAAATTTTTTAATATATGAAATTAGTCTTTGCTCTACATTGAGTATTACACTAAAGCAGGGACTAATATCATAGATGAAATTTTTTACAAGGACCAAAAACTTAAAGAATATTTTAGAGGAACTAAAATCAAATGTTGAGATATTTAGAAGGACTATTTACTTATTTAACCCTATTTATGTTGGTTATGGTTTCTCAACATTCGATTAACCACAAGATAGAATTCAGAAGGCAAACACACGAGGTGATTGAGAATAATATATATGTAAAAAATAGATAACTTTCTTCTTCTTTTTTTCTTCTTCAATAGTCCTTTTTTAGCAATCATATAGAACATAATATTGGGGCCCGCGATAGTAATATTTTTGGTAGTGTCACTTTAACATGTTGATAATTTGATAACGTTTTTTTTCTTATTATATGAAGTTTGAAGATAGAATATTACTCTTCCGTGCTAAATTATACCACGTTTTGAACATCTAATCCGTATTAAAAAATGTAACTAATTTTGTATAAGAAAAATGTATGATGAATTGTTTTACAAAATTGTCCTTAATAAATGATATAAAAAAGATAAATTAAAGAATTGAAAAATAAAAGAGTAATACATAATTAATGCTATAATAAGAAAGCTAACATTAATGTTTTGTTTATGTTGTAAACCAACCTATAATTTTTGACAATTTTTTTCTTCCAAAACGACATATAATTTGGTACAAAGGAAGTAGTCTTTTGCAAACTTTATCCATTATTTAAAAAAATTCAGTATTAGATCCAAGAATAACTAAGGAAAAGAGCTCCTTCAAAATAAAATAAAAAACTAATGAGAGAGTCTAATTCCAATGTAACCATTTAAAGTCATCTTCTTAATATCCTTCAATTCTTCCATATCACATTTCAAGGAGCTAGCAAGATATTGATGCTGAGTTTGAGGTGATTATATTATTGCTTGCTAAGGAATTTGTGGCACCCTTAATTTGACAGGTGATTTTCTTGGTCTATCAAATTTTGTGAAAAGTCTCTCAACCACTAGTTTCTAGTTTCTAATGTGAGCAACAAATTTGAAATTTTCGGTTTCTAAATCGGTCCCTAAATTAGTCATTATATAAAAATCTTTTTATACATACTATAATTAAAATCAACTTATTGTGTTTGATTGAGGTGCATGCAAATATATAACCCTACTGAATGTTGAATGAATCTCAGGGTTTATGGACCTAATTAACAAGTTACTTCCCCAAAATAAAGTTTAAATTAAGTTCGTCTTCAAAGGAGAAACATTTGGTGACCAAAATTTAATCCGAACTTTTTTGGCTTGGATTCTTGCCAAATGCCTAATATAATTCATTCTAGTTATGTAATACTAATTTTATGATGATTATGGACCTAATTAACAAGTTTTTTCTCTAAAATAAAGTTTAAATTAAGTTTGTCTCCAAAGGAGGAATCTTTGGTTACCAAAATTTACCCTACCTTTTTTGGCTTGGATTCTTGCCAAATGCCAACTATATAGTTTATTATATTTATGTAATACTCATTGTATGATGATTATGGACCTAATTAACTAGTTACTTTCCTAAAATAAAGTTGAAATTAAGTTCGTCTACAAAGGAGGAACCTTTGGTGACCAAAATTTAATCTGAACTTTTTTGGCTTGGATTCTTACCAAATGCCCAATATAGTTCATTCTAGTTATGTAATACTAATTTTATGATGATTATGGTCCTAATTAGCAAGTTACTTCCCCAAAATAAAGTTTAAATTAAATTTGTCTCCAAAGGAGGAACCTTTGGTGACCAAAATTTATCCTACCTTTTTTTGGCTTGGATTCTTCCCAAATGCGAACTATAGTTCATTATATTTATGTAATATTCATTGTATGATGATTATGGTCCTAATTAACAAGTTACTTCCCCAAAATAAAGTTTAAATTAAGTTCGTCTCCAAAGGAGGAACTTTGGTGACCAAAATTTAATCCAAACTTATGTAAGCATGAGAATAGAAAGATCACATGTGTGTTTGGCACAGATCTGTGGTAAGGAATAATATGATAAGAATTCAAATACGAGTTCTGTTTCTGCATATTGAATGAATTCACCAAGTAAGATTCATCAAATTAGCATAAAACTAATGTGCTGTAACTTACTGCATTACCTTAAGATTTCATTAGTGAAATTTATTGGATAATACACACATAGAGGACATGCTTTGCATCACAAGCAATTAAGTTTAGAGTGATTAAGTAGCAATGTAGTGTTTCCCCTCCATTATAGTTTACTGTACTCTAGCTTTCATGTATAAATACTCCTTGTACCTTCAGTTACAAGTAATAAGAAAATCATATTCTACATTCATTTTCACTCTCTTAATATGGTATTAGATTCCTTCTCCTTGAAGGAGAAGGTTGTTACGATCCATAACCGTTTTTCTAACTGATTCCGTTGCGTTTCTCTTTCCTTCTTCATCTTCATCGCGAATCATCCACCATTTTCATGATTCTGCGCATGAATCTTCATGTTTTCTGCACTTGTGCTTGATTGAATTCATATTCAATCCTTGTTTTCTCGTGTTTTGATCGTTTTCATTTGCATTTTCTGCACTGCGATCGTTTTCACTCTCTTAATAAAATTGCACAATATGCTTGCTTGACAACATGTTTATAAAGGCTTCGAAATTATAGTTATCAACTTTTGTAAGAACTTAATGAGCATTATAAAACCAAGTTCACTACTATATTTTTGTTTTGCTGCAGCTGTTTCAGTGAATTAAGAGCAACTAGCACAATGTGATATACCAATACACTTGTAATGACGAAAGAATGAAGATAAGTTCATTCTAACTTAAAGTTTTTGTAATGTATTTAGTTCCAATTGAGTACTGTGTTATATCATCACCATTATCATCCCTTATTTGTAGTAGGGGGAACAAAAATCCACAGTTGTGTCATGAGTTGAAAATCCACAGTTGCCTTTGACATATATGATTTCATCTCTCAAGAGGTGGCTTACAATTAAGTGTTTGAGTTACAATGTAATGTTTGTTTGAGACCGTTGTGAATTCGATGAAAATCACACCAATAACAAACTTGATGTGTGGAGCAAGTGATAATCAAGCAACCAAAACAAAGTGTATGAAACAATAATAATCACAAGTCAAAAGTAGAAAACAGTGAGAGAAAAGAAGAGAGAACACAAGAATTTGTTTACCCAGTTCGGTCCAAATTAACCTAGTCTGGGGGAGAGAGCAGCCCTCCGGTCCAAGACAATGGGGTTTTCTATTCTTAACTTCAAATAAAATATTAAGGATGGTGGACATACATCAATTCTTTCATATACTAGAGGTCACCGTATAATTCGATCAATGCAAGTAAGTAGTACCAATATTACTATAACAAGTAGCAAGTGAGGTGTGAAAGTATAGTGTAAATTAAATACGGTCTTTTAGTCCCACATTGCTAACAAAGTAACATGACATATGCGAAGTTGTTCTATTAAAAATACATGTGAATATATCAGTGCCAAGTATATTTTGCACAAAGCTGTCTATTAGTTAATGCTGTCCCAATGACGCTATACTCGTGGTGGCATTGTTCCACCAACAGACTTTTCATTAGATCAGTCGTGTAGTTTGACAGTGGCATTGGACATTTTAAAAGTTTAAATTTTCTTTAAACATCAATTTATTTTGGTTAAATAATTTAGTGGACTTGAAATAATTCACTTCTACCATTCACAACAGAACAGGAAAGTGGGGCCGCGATGGCAATCTTTCCAGTAGTGTTATTTCAACATGTTGATAAGTGATAACGTTTCTTTCAACATGTTTTAATAACCAACAATTCATCCTTATCACATTTCAAGGTGTTGATGATTATATTAATGCTCACAAAGGAATAATATAATTATATTGATTATACTATTTCTTACAAAGGAATAAGATAATTGTATTGATTATTATATTATTGCTCCCAAGGGACTTGGTAGCTTCATTAGTTTTTCTGCTTAGATGGCATGTGAGATCAAAACATGGTTGATGGTTCTTATTCTTATCTTGTCTGCAAACAATTTGCAACAATTTGTCAATGGAAAATCCCAAGTGCCATGTCTTTTTATCTTTGGAGATTCTTTATCTGATAGTGGAAACAATAACAACCTTCCCACCTCTGCAAAATCCAATTACAAACCTTATGGAATCGACTTCCCAATGGGCCCAACCGGAAGATTTACCAACGGTCGAACTTCAATTGACATAATAAGTAGCATTTCGTTCAGCTTATAAGTGTTTTTCATTATTCTTTTCCTTTGTTACATTAATCTTTTGATTCAGCTCAAACTATAAAGTTCTTTTTATTGCAGCTCAGCTTCTTGGTTTTTATAAATTCATTCCACCCTTTGCAAACATTAATGAATCAGACATACTCAAAGGTGTTAACTATGCATCTGGTGCAGCTGGAATTCGTATCGAGACAAGCATGACTACGGTATAAATAGATCAAAGAGCCTTTTCATTTATTTGATTGTTCATCATTATCTTCAATTAGTTTTTAGTAGATGACTTGAGTATTTTTGTGACATTGCTCATACATATGCCACGAAAATAACATAATTTCTGTGCAGGGTTTTGTTATCAGTTTGGGATTACAGTTAGAAAATCACAAAGTTATAGTTTCTCAAATAGCTAGCCGACTTGGAAGTCACAACAAAGCACAAGAATACCTTAACAAATGCTTGTATTATGTGAATATTGGCAGTAATGATTACATAAACAATTACTTTCTTCCTCAATTCTACCCAACAAGTCAAATTTATAGCCCTGAGCAGTATGCAGAAGCTCTAATTCAAGAGTTATCTTTAAATTTATTGGTATCCACTAAAACTCTCTGTGTTTCACTTTTATTTTACAAAATGATTTGGATAATTACAATAGTAGCATATTAATTGAAGTTACACTATTTATAATATGATGGTTTAATAATGTTATTTATTATTTGTAAACAGACTTTACATGAAATTGGAGCAAGAAAATATGTGTTAGTAGGGTTAGGCCTTTTGGGCTGCACACCAAGTGCCATCTTTACTCATGGAACAAACGGGTCTTGCGTTGATGAGGAAAATGCCCCTGCATTGATTTTCAATTCCAAGCTTAAATCTCTAGTGGATCATTTCAATAATAAGTTCTCTGCTGATTCCAAATTCATATTTGTAAACAGTACATCAGAATCAGATGGCCAGTACTCAGATGGTAATAATATTAGTTTTACTTGAACTTCAATTCACTTTCACAAAAGAGATGTATAGTATTTAATATTGTGTTTGATTGAGTTGCATTGCATGCAGTATATATAACCATGCTAGATGTTCCATGGGTTTCAGGTTTTTTGGTTTCAAATGCTCCTTGTTGTCCATCAGGGTGTATTCCTGATGAAAGGCCATGCTATAATAGGAGTGATTATATGTTTTGGGATGAAGTCCATCCCACTGAGGCTTATAACCAACTCACTGCAACGAGGTCTTATGATGATTCATATAATTCAGGGTTCACTTATCCCATGGATATTAAGCACCTTGTTGAACAAGAAAGTGATATGGAATTGGAGTCCATAAATGAGATCACATCAATGCTTATTGCCTCTAGTTAAATAGGTTCAAGTTATTTCTATGCTTTCATCTATCGGTACGTTGGCACATTATGTCTTGATTTGTCTTAATTATGTCTAACTTTTTCGTTTATTAAGGATAAGTGGACATACATCAATTATTTCATTACTGCAAGTAAGTAATACTGATATTATAGTTACAAGAACCAAATGAGATGTGAAAGTAAATATAGTATTTTAGTCCCACATTGCTTGAAAAAAAATAATGTATGTGAAGTTGCTCTATATAACAACATGACATGTAAAACCCAATATTTTCAATTTGTGTGCGACGGTGCCTAGAGACTATTTCTGTTTCAATGACACAATTGTGGTTTACCTTTATTAAGACTGTTGACTTTTCAATTTTTTATATTAGAGGAGCAGTGTTGTTTTTGTAAAGTGTATGCCACAATTGTGATATTGGAAACGGTTTAAAGAGTTTAATGTTTTGTTTTTTGGATCTCAACAATGATTGACCTTCAATCATCTTTGTGGAAAAGTATTTTATAGGTCTAATGCATTATTTGGTTGAAGTTTATTTTTTATGTTAGTCTTTTTAGTTTTAAATTTGTCATTTATAAAGTGAAATGGTTTTGTTCAATAGTTATGTTTTTTTTGTAAGAAATGTTTGTTCTAAAGTGCTTACATTTAACATTTAGGTGGACAAAAAGTTTTTATGACACCAAACAAAATTAAATATACATATTTTCTTCTTGTTATTTTTCAATTCAATCATGATTTTACATTATAAATTTTATTTTAAACTAAAGACTCAATAATGCTAGTTTTGAGATTTTTCAAAAAACAAAATGCTAGATTTGTGAGTGATAATTTGGATCTATCAACATAACACAAAATCACATTAACCTAGTATGATGGAAATAAGGTAAATGTGTATATATTTTATGCTTTAAAGGACCATATGTTCATTTTTACTGGCATAAAAGACCAATTTCAAAAATAAAAACACTAAAATGACCAATCCGGTACTAAGATTAAACTAAAAGGACATTGTCCCCGTGAACTTAGCTCAGTTGGTAGGGACAATGCATAATATATGCAAGGTCCGGGGTTCGAACCCCGGCCACCACAAACTAAAAGTACATTAGGATGCTTTAAGGGTCCGTTTGGATTAGCTTATTTTAGAGCTTATATAAAATAGCTTATGCAAATAAATAAATTTGTATGATTTATAAGTTTTTAAAATAGTTTATGAAAAAACAGTGTATGAAGATACAATTTTCGTTAATGAGAGCTTATAAATTAAAACGAACCGACTTGCTCTTCCTTCTCACTAAACCTTCCAAACCTCTCCACCGCCTAGATCTAGCTCCACCACAATCCAAACGGTTCTGTCACCATGTAACTCAACCTTCCGGTGGTGCGACGAGGCTCCTACTCCGCACCACCGCAACCAGTCCGTCCGGTGATGGTTCTGGTTTGTTTTGATGTTCGTGATGACCCTATTTGACGAGGTGGATCTCTGCTCAACAGACTTCTCTCCTTCCTCCGGTGATCTTCGTCTCTTTTGTTTAATCCTCCTCTGTCGCCTTTCCTTTGGATTGTCGTTGTTGCAAGGAACAAGGAGGTTCGTCCCATACCTGAGTTAGTCACAGATTGGCGGAGGATCTTCTGCGTGTTGTTGGGTTTACGCTTCTCTGATCGTGAATTCATGCTGGTTATTTTTGGATTTGGGTTTGTTTTGGATTTTGCTGTGGGTTGGTGTGGGTTGATCGTTTGTCGCTGTCTGCACCGTCGATCTGTGTGTTTTTGTTTTCTGCCTGTGTTTCGTATTGTTCTGTGTACTGTATTGTCCGTTTTTTATGTGTTTGTGTTTCAGATCAGAGATTGGGTGGAAGCAGATTTGACCTATTTTGAGGAGGTTCAGTTTCGAAAACCCGAAAGGGTCTGGTTTCTTAACCCGAAAAGTGTTGTTTTAACGTGTTCGACTCATCCCTCGATCTAGGTTCAAACACGTTTGTTCTTTGAAATTGTTTGAGTTGGTGTTCCTGTCCTTGACTCACTGATGTTCCAGGTTTGTTAAGATCTGTAGGTCTCAAGACTTCAGGGATGCCTCCACTTCAGTACTGACTCATTCTCCGTCTCAGTCTTGTGATTGTTCGGGGGACTGTTAGGCTCGAAAGAGCTTTTATGTCTGCTGCTTGTTCAGGGGGTTGCTGGTACGTGGATTTTGATACCGTGTTGACGGTCGATCCATTCACCATTTCTGAACCCTTTTTAATCCGATGGGCGCTCACTCTTCATCTTTTTTTGTAACTTGGTTTTGTGTCCCTACGCGGGTTCGCTGGGTTGCGCTCGTGAGAAGTGATTGCTTTGTTAGGATTAATTAGGGTTGATCCACTGGTTTGTATTATCTTGTTTTATTCCCATTTGGGCTACACCTGGGTCAGGTCTAATGTCCCCAAGTCTCTGTATCTTGTTATTTTTATTTAATCTATTTCTCCTTTTGCCTAAAAAAAAAATTAAAAGAAAAGTTTATTTATTCACATAAGCTATTTTTCATAAACTCAAAATAAGTTCAATTCAAACGGGTCTTTTAGATGTATATATGATCTACCGTTTATTCTTAATTGTGTGGTCCGATCAGTTATTTCTACGTGTTCATTCTTTTACTACCTACATTTGATACAATCTTTTCATATCAAATATCATTACTGTAAACTATAATTAAATCAAATAAGTTTAATTGGTTCTGCCGCCTTACGTTTGATTCGATTTGTGTTTGATAAATTGTTGATTACTTTAGCAAAAGACGTGACTCACAATATCTTCAATTGGTTTTCGGTAAATGACTACAGGACTATGCAGTAATGGTACACAATCACCACACACGGCACTAACCCATCAATATAAATAATAATTTGGGAAAATGATATTGTAAATGTAACTAATAATTTCTTGAATTAAATAAAAATGTTGTTAGCACTGCTCTTAATCATTAACTCCTTGTCATGCCTATTAATTGAAGTTACACTGTTTAAAATATGATAGTTTAATAATCAAACACAGACACCATACACTATACATACACATCCACACTGGTAGAAATTTGAGAAAATGACATAATTAAATATAGTCACATGTTGTGGAGTTGTGTCGGTGTTAGACATTGACACGTATTGGACATCAGACACACCTTTAATCAAAAGGAGGTTAATTAACAACATAAATTAAAGGAAAAAAATATAGAATTCATTTTCAAATTGAACTTTTTTTTGGGGTTAAAATACAATGTCACATTTTTTTTATTTTTATTTTTGAAAGATTGTCACATTTTTTATGTTTCCCTCATTCATTCAATCCAATAATGTTGGCAACATATATCAGCTGCCACCCCAACTGAAAGTCTGAAACGGTCCTTTTCTACCATTCACTACAGAACAGAAAAGTGGGGCCCGCGATGGCAATCTTTCCGGTAGTGTTATTTCAACATGTTGATAACGTTTCTTCCTTAAGATATATATGAAGTTAGTATATAGTTTTTTCAAACTCTTTCCATCTTCTTAAGAACATTTCAAGAAGCTATCTAGACATTGATGCTTTGAGTTTGAGGTGAATATATTATTGCTCGCTAAGGAATAGTTGTAGCACACTTAATTTGGCAAAGGTAAGGTAAGTTTCTTAGTTTATTGCTTGAATATGAAGAAATTAGAATTTTATAGTTCTATGGCATGCCACACACACATCATACTTTGTAGTGTGTAGAGTAAATTAGCTTTTAATAATGTACCTTGTAAAAAACCAATTTTTTTTTTTTTAAAATGGAGTGGTCCCATCATTAATATTTATGTCTACAACTTGTTGGTTGGTTTTATGTCTTCAACTTGTTGTTGGTTGGTTCCTTAATTATTATCTGGATTCAGTAGCTTCATTAGATTTTCTTCTTAGAGATGGATTCTATAATCAAGACATGGTTGGTGTTGCCTATTCTTGTCTTGTCTGGAAATTATTTGCAACAATGTGTCAATGGGAAATCTCAAGTGCCTTGTGTATTTATCTTTGGAGACTCTTTATCTGATAGTGGAAACAACAATAACCTTCCTACCTCTGCAAAATGTAATTACAAACCTTATGGAATCGATTTTCCGATGGGCCCAACCGGAAGATTTACCAATGGTCGAACTGCAATTGACATAATAAGTAACAATTCTTTCAACTTGGCTATATTATTATGAAATTTAATATCTCTCTTTTTAATTAAGCTCAAACTAAAGTACTTTTGATTGTAGCTCAACTTCTTGGATTTGAGAAATTCATTCCACCATTTGCAAACATCAGTGGTTCAGACATACTCAAAGGTGTGAACTATGCATCTGGCGGAGCTGGAATTCGTATGGAGACATACTCGGCTAAGGTTTAAATTAGTTTTTAGTAGATGATTTAGAGTATTTTTGTTACATTACTCATACACATGCCGCAAAAATAACATTATGTCCGTACAGGGTTATGCTATTAGCTTGGGATTACAGTTAAGAAATCACAGAGTTATAGTTTCTCAAATTGCTAGCAGACTTCGAGGTATTGACAAAGCTCAAGAATACCTTAACAAATGCTTGTATTATGTGAATATTGGAAGTAACGATTACATAAACAATTACTTTCTTCCCGAATTCTACCCAACAAGTCACACTTATAGCCCTGAGCAGTATGCAGAAGCTTTAATTCAAGAGTTATCTTTGAATTTACTGGTATATGACCACTCAAAATCTCAGTGTTTTACCCTTGCTTTCACTAATTGATTCAATATATATAATATGATGATTTATTAGTTCCATTTGATTCCAGGCTCTACATGACATTGGAGCGAGAAAATATGTGTTAGTTGGGTTGGGACTTTCAAGCAGTACTCCGTCACTTTTCAATTACAAGCTTAAATCTCTAGTGGAACATTTCAATAATAAGTTCTCTGCTGATTCCAAATTCATATTTATAAACACTACATTAGAGTCAGATGCCCAGTCAGATGGTAATCATTTTAGCTTACTTAAATTTCAATTTACATAATATAATTAACTACAGTTTAATGTGATTGATTGAGGTTTATACAATATATAATCATGCTACATGTTCAATGAATCTCAGGTTTTTTGGTTTCAAATGCTTCGTGTTGTCCATCAAGCTCGATTGGATTGTGCATCCGTGATGAAAGGCCATGCTATAATAGGAGTGAGTATGTGTTTTGGGATGCAGTCCATCCCACTGAGTCTTGGAACCTACTCATTGCAACAAGAATGTATGATTCATCTACTAATTCAGGGTTCACTTATCCAATGGATATTAAGCACCTTGTTGAACAAGAAATTGAAATGGAATTGGATATCACTTCACAGTTTAGTGCCTCGAGTTAAATGTGTTCAAGTTATTTGTATGTGTTCATTCTTATACTACCTACATTTGATTCAATCTTTTCATATCAAATAACATTTTTGTAAACTAGAATGAAATCAAATAAGTGTAATTGGTTCTACCACCTTACAAATGATTCTATTTGTATTTGATAGTTTATTTGATAAATTTATCAAAAGATGTGACTCACAGTTAAGTGGATCATAATGATGATAATTAAGTTGGTTTTTACAATTGTTAATGGGTATGTAGAATAAACAAAATCTGACAATTGGTTGGCCTCCAATTGCATAGAGAATAATGAATAATGATAACTTATCTTCCTTCTCTTATTCAGTCAAAGAAATGAAAGAACTGAAAAAAACGTGATGAGACATTGTTGTGCATGTTTTCTGGCATAGTGAAGTGTGAAAGTAGAGAGTATAAAGATGGATAGAGTTCCGAGTGTCATTGAAAGACATGCAATCCTGGTTGCTACTGCATAGAACAAATTATGGTTGAGGTTATAACAGAATTTATTTGTCTGCTATTGGAAGTGTAAAACAAAGGTCACTTTTTATTTGTGCTTGTGCAGGGTACTTGGTTTTGACTCTCTGTCAAATTGTATCAAACTTTGTAGTCTGTACTATAGTGTTTCTCAATAAATTATATTGTGTTCCTTACTATAATATAATATAGTTTTAAGTGATCAAGACTAAGAGAAAAGTTTAATGAGAATTAGGATAACTAATTAAGTGGGAAGTTGCTTAACGTGAATCTGTTCCAAAGGAAGTTCCTTCCGTTCCACATCAACACTACCATGAGTTTAGTTCAGTCAATATAAGGGGGAAGATGTCACTCAAAGGGAGCTCGTGAACGTTGAGAACCCATCTCAATTGTTGAACGAAAATTAGGGGTTCGTTACATTAAGTCTAGCGTTCGTTATCTCAAGATCTTTTGTAATAACCCACGTCTGAACCTAGAAATTTAGATTTAATGTTATTTTCTGGATGCTGGACTTCTGCATTTGTTTCTGGTGTTTACATTTTTGTTTGAATCATAAAGAAATGAACAAGCTATAAGGATTTGAGTAGCGAAAACATGAGAATGCAGAAAACAATTTCTCAATAAGCAAAAACTACAAAAATGATTTCTTGTTCTTTCGTTCCGTGAAATCTGAAAGTGCACGTTAGGATCTGTTATGTCACGTTCTATGTGCATTCTCTTTGTATATTTAGGAAACTCAGTTTTCGGAAAAGATACATATAAGCATGAGAATATAAAAGATCACACCTGTGTTTGATGGAGATCAGTGGTAAGGAATAGTATGATATAGAATTCAAATATGAGTGCTGTTTCTGCTGGGTAATTTTTATTCTGCATATTGAATGAATTCACCAAGTAGGATTCATCAAATTAGGATGAAATTTATGTGCTGTCATTTACTGCATTACCTTAGGATTTCAATTGTAAAATTTCACAATATGCTTGACAGCATGTTTATAAGGACTTCCAAATTATAGTCATCAACTTCTACGAACTTCACGTGCATTACATTCAAGGGAGATGCTACCCCAATGCTAGCTAGTGTTAAGAAGGCAAGTTCACTAGTTTATTTTTATGTTTGGCCAAATACCTCCCCAGGTCCTTTAAGTTTCATGTTTGTTTCAGATAGATCCTTTAAGTTTCTAAGGCTTCAGATAGGTCCTTTAAGTTTCGAGTTTGTTTCGGATAGGTCCTTTAAGTTTATAAGGTTTCAGATAGGTCCTTTAAGTTTCGAGTTTGTTTCAGATATGTCCTTCCTATCAACCTCCGTTAAGCCAAAGTTAAATGACCTATCTGAAACAAACTCGAAACTTAAAGGACCTATCTGGAACCTTATAAACTTAAAGGACCTATCCAAAACAAACTCGAAACTTAAAGGACCTATCTGAAACCTTAGAAACTTAAAGGACTTATGTGAAACAAACGTATAACTTAAAGGACCTAGGGAGGTATTTGGCCTTTATGTTTTGCTGCAGCTGTTTTGGTGAATTAAGAGCAACTAGCACAAACGACGAAGATAAGAGTAAGGTGAAATACCAATACACTAGCACATGAGACAACATTTTAACAAAGAAACAGCGTCTATTTGAAGAAAAAGCTAAATTTTTCCTTCTCCATCATAGCCTTCAAAACTTGCATTCAAAATTAATCTGGAATTTGAATTCAGAATTAGTCTGGAATGGATATGGTGAATTTTCTGGTTTAATACTCATATAGCTTCCATACAAACCCCTTAAGAATACCACCCTTATTGGATAATGCCTTTGACACTGCCAACATATATTTCATCCCGCAAGAGGTGGCTTACAATTAAGTGAATGATAATTGAGTTGGTTTTTACAATGGTTAATGGATAAGTTACAAACAATTGAACTAGCTTCCAATTGCATAGAGGATAATGATAACTAGTGTAAACTGTTTACTACAAATGCTACACCTTTGCACAAATGGTGGATAACTTATTTGCCAATGGATATTAAACACCTTGCTGAACAAGAAATTAAGATGGAATTGAAGCCTGAAAATGAGATCACATCACAGCTTCGTGGTTCTAGTTAAATATGTTCAAGTTATTATTAGTAGTATGCATTCATTCTTAAGATGGTAATCTTTTTAGTAGTCTCTCTTCATCAACGTGTTGATAATTCTTAAGATGAGATTAGAAAAGTAGTCTTCTGCAAAGTCGATCCATCTTCTAATAATAACCCTTTTCATCCTTATCACATTTCATGGAGATATATGTTGTCATATTGATGCTTTGAGTTTGATGTTATGGTGATTACATTATTGTTCACGAAGGAATAATGTGACTTTCTTTTACGTTTTAAGTTATTGATTCAAATTGAAATTATCTTCAATAGTGCACTCCAGACTTGAATATTTTAACTATTTATTACAAATGCAAATGTGGTGTGAAAGTTGAGACCTTGAGAGTATCCAATACCATATTTTCTGTTAGTCCCACATTGCTAGCAAAGAAACATAGAACATGTGATGTTGTTCTATATAAGATGGTATGTCGAGCATAACCAAATGTATTCTCGGAGTTGATGTCTGTCTACCGGCAATTGTTGTCTCAATGACTCTGATCCTCGAAACCTTTGCTTTGTAACTGCCTATTTATTATGTAGTCTCGGAGCAAGTGTTGTTGGATCAGTGACATTGGACAATTTAAAAAAGTTCAAAAGTTTATTAAGACATCAAAATTTAATCGCTACCAATCTATAGGTCAAAACTTGATCAATTTAAAAAAGTTCAAAAGTTTATTTAGACATCAAAACTTGATCGCTACCAATCTATTGGTCAAAATTTGATGGCTACCAATCTATGGGTAGCTTATAGTTGATAAGCTTGTCAGGGAAAAAAAACTTTGGTAGCAACATTTTCATTATTTATATTATGGGTAGTGATAACTTGTGTCTTTAGGGCACATGTTAAGAAACCCAAAATAAGAAATATTCTATAAAATTTTGTGCATCTAATTAATTAAAAAGTTAAAGATTAAATGTAATGTATACATTCCAATAAATTTTCTATATTTGATTCATTAACTTGTGTTTTAAGGGCACAAGTTAGCATTTCCCTTATATTATATATAAAGAAAATAGCATGTTTTAACGACTTTTTTCTTTCCAAAATTTCCCTCAACTTTCAATACAAAAATAAAAGTGTAACAATACATGTCCAATTTTTTTCTTTTATCCTTTCAAAAGTTTAACAAACTAGATGAATATATTTATACTTACTTTAACATTATCCCAATTATATTCTTAAACAACTTTTTATATAATAAAGATTGTTATATCCATGGGACACCTCTACTATGAATGCCCTTTTGAAAAAGATAAATCTTAAAATTACGAAATTTGAATGAGTCATTTTGATCCTTTTGTCATCTACATGCTTAAGTTTAATATATTTGACAAGGTTTATGTTCCCTTACATATCTTTAAATACACTTCACAGTTAACGTGACATCACTAAATCTTAATTGATCATATTTATCTTCTAAGGATCGTGAACTAACATCAGTTCTTTCAAATACTAGAGACCACAGTACAATTCGATCATAGAACATTAAAACAGTGCATGTAAGTAGAACTGATGTTACTATTACAAATACCAAGTGAGGTCTGAAAGTGGATAGTATAAATACCATGTTTTCTGTTAGTCCCACATTACTAGCAAAGAAGCATAGAACATGTGATGCTTTTCTATATAAGATGACATGTTAAGCATCAATGTATTTTCAGAGATCTCTACTAACAATTGATGTCTCAATGACTTTGATCTGATGCCTTTTTGTGCTCTGAAACTGCCTACTTTTCCAAGTTTTTATTTGATCGGTAGTGTAGTTTCGGAGCAAGTGTGTTGGATTAGGGACATTAAACAGTTTAAAAAATTCAAAATATTCTTTAGACATCTGAACATCATGTTAGTGGGTGTAACCCTAGCATTTCTCTATTCTTAATTGTGTGGTCCAACCCAAATACTCTATCTTCATCTTGTTATAGGTTGGTTTCTTATTTATTTATTTCTTGGATTCACCACCTGAGTGGATTTTATATACTAGTGGTTGTTAAAACTGTTAATAGTAGAATCCGACTGCTACACAACTATAATGTCTTATGCTTTCATGCAGCTGGTTACGAGGCTAACTGCATTACAAGTAGAATACAAAGCCCACTCACTATACAAAATACTAGAGGATGGCCAACAACGTACTCTTTAATGTACATTTTTTAACACATTCTTTTTAATTTGTTAAAATCCACGTGAATCTCACCAAATCATGTGAGTCACGTAAATATGGTGGGCTCATGTGAATTTTAATCAATCAAAAATAATATTGAAAAATGTGTCTTAAAAAGTAAGTGAAATATATGACAATGAAAATAAATTAAAATTTAACTATATTATAATTCAAATATTGAAATACTATTGTGAAATATATAGGGATGCCAACTTACGGATGTAAACGGAAATCCTCGTGGGAACTGCCTCAGTTGGGGATGTATGGGTGGAGATTTTTTCTTCGTGGGGACGGAGATGAGGGAGAAAGTCCCCTCGATGATAGTGCGTGGATGGGGACAGAGATCAAACGCTCCATTTTGTGGGGACCACATTTTTGAGAAATTCACTAAAATAAATTTTATATTTTTTCGTAATTGAATTTAAATTTTAACTATAAAATAATTTAATTCAATAAGTTTAATTTTTTTTTTCGAAATGGCTTAATTGCTCTTTTAATCCTTTAATTATTTTTTTAGTATCAGTTTGGTCTCATAATTAATAAAAAGTCTGTTTGAATCCTTTAATTTAATTTTTGTTACACTTTTTGGACCCTTCCGTTAGGTTTAATAAAAAACATTAAGTGTAATACACATGTCGTTTTGGCATTGACTCTAGAAATTTTGTTATCTTTGTTTCTCATCTTTATCAAATTATATTCATCAATTAACCCCACAAAACAAAAACAAAAAATCTACTCTTTTTTTTTTTTAGAGAAAACAAAAAATCTCTTAAAAACAACCCATACCATCACCAACAACAACAACTTATATCATCACCTAGAAAAATCCATAAACCCCACCTTATTTTCTCCTCTCTGAACAACAACAACAACACATACCATATCGAAACAAAACTAAGAACAATCGAAACAAAGGGAAAAAGGAAGATGAAGCTAGTTACTTGTTCAACCATGGTGAAGAAGCTTGGGAATTTCGCAGAGGAGAAATGTGTGTGTGTTTGTTTCGCTGCACTCGAAAACCCTTTCACTGAAATTTGATGAAATTTGAGAAACCCTAACATATTCACGGTGGTTTGAATATCTTGGAAACTCAGATTTGATCTGAACATACACACATCCAGTTGATGCACGTTTTTGCTTTCTATGAATGTTAAAATTGGATCCTTGCGCAGGAATGGATTTTTGATGGTACCAGAGAAAGAATTGAAAAGAAATAGGAAAGGAATTGATTATGAAAATAGTGGTGTAGTGATGAGAGGGTGAGGATGATGAAAAAATTTATGATGATTATTTTAAGTTTTTAAGTTTGTTGGGTTTTTTGATGAAATGATGAAAAATTGAAAGGAAGAAAAAAATCAGGTGGTGACAATGTACTATTACTTACAATAGACCTTCAAAATCCAATCGTTTATGTTTTAACAAATAGATTAAACGGTTAAGATTAAAAAATTAATGAGGTTTACGGAGAACCATCTATAAAGTTAGTGCATCTAAGACATTTGATTTGAAGTTAACCCCGTAACGGAAGGGACCAAAAAGTGTAACAAAAATTAAATTAAAGACACAAACGGACTTTTTATTAATTATGGGATCAAACCGATACCAAAAAAATAATTAAGGGACTAAAAGAGCAATTAAGCCTTTTGAAATATTATTTTTGTTTTTTTGTTTTGAAGAAGTCAAACTATAGCATCAAAATTGAAATCGAAGAGAATAGAAATTGAAACATTGAGAAAAACATAATTCAAAGTCCAAAGCCAACACCTATTTTTTTTTTAATTTATTATGCACATGTGGTATAACAATTTATAATTAAAATAGTTATTTTTATGTAGTAAATAGCTCAACAAATGACATCTAAATTAACATTATAAACTCTGAGTACGAATATCATTACTTTCATGTTTGCATCCATTAATTAAATGTGTTAAAATATCAATATATTTTATCTGTTTGCAAGAGTTAACCTACCCACTTTACGCCCACGGCGGGTTTTGTCTACGCATATTTTTGTCATCCCTAATAGTTGCTACATCACGAAAAAATTGTTAAGGTATGTTTTTTTTATGCATTAATCGGATACCCTTTATGTGCAACAGTAGAGACTAATCCATCGAACAGAGTAGGACCACAGTGACTGACAAAACTCTTCTCATGATATTTAGCAGTGTTGCATTCCTAGGTTTAAAATCGAACTTAATAACTCATGACCTCTAATTAAGCTGAAAGTGACATGTCATCTTAATACACTTAACTAACATTATATGTAGTATTCTAATGATGGATCAATCCAATATAAATATTACTCATAATATATCTTTATATCTATATGAAGACTTGACAATTCTTTATCCATGATCCGCGAGACATGATCATCAGTCTACCCACATAATGATTTTTATGCTTTAATGCTATACCACTTCAAAATAAACCCGAACTAAGGATACTTTAAGAATATTGTTCTTATAATTAATGGAGTCTCACAATTAAGTCATACTTAATGTTCAATTAAATGAATTAATTATTCTAGGGATTTTGTTAGTTTGAAACAAAACAAAATCATTAAAGAAATTTCTTATATATATATATATATATATATATATATATATATATATATATATATATATATATATATATAT
>Ga0228710_1001144_pt1 | contig 38677 bp, 11 predicted proteins | sample MedpolnodulmetaG_FD_177995 | JGI IMG/M metagenome (GOLD analysis project Ga0228710, IMG submission 177995) | Root nodule microbial communities from Medicago polymorpha collected in Santa Monica, California, United States - pink nodules | ecosystem: Host-associated > Plants > Roots > Nodule...
GATTTTATTTCTCCCCCCCCCCCCCCCCCCCACATTTCTTGACTTAATGAACATCTCTTTAGTAAATATACTTTCTTCAAAACAACTTTTTCAACATGAAAATTACTGTTTTTATTTTTTTAATCCTTATCAAATGCCATAAGGACACACAAGACCCTGATAAAATAGAGAGCACTTAAGATCTTTTCTAACTTAATCAAAGTCGTGCGCTCTTAATCTAATATAACCTCGAACATGCAAAGATCCTTTCTAACTTTATTAAAGTCGTGAGTTCAGAGTAAAAGTTTAATTAAGCCAAATAAGTATATAAAAACTTTTATACCCGTTTGTCAAAAAGAAAAAGGGAGAATGTTAATTGAACAAACATTTTTTTAGAAGAAACTTATGAGATAACTAAAATATACAAAATAATATCGGAAAATGGTTGTTCAAATATGATTTTTAATACAGAAAAAAAATACCTTTTTATACCCAAAACCAAAGGAGAGAGATATAAACATCTTAGTTCGAAGTTGTCTGCGTTGTGAAAACTCATTCCTCACATCAGAAGTGCTTCCATGGCGACCATTCTTTTCAAGGGAATCGCTGCTCGTTCTCTCACCACACGTGTAAGCTTTCCAGCCCTAAAATCAAATCAAACCCTAATTTTCTTCTTCTTTTTTCTGCAACTTCGTTTCTTTTTTTACCTTTTACCTGTTTATAATCATAAAGTTCCATGCTTTTTCCATTTTTCGGTAATGGGTATCCTTTGTTTTCTTCATTTTCCTCTTATAATTTCTCATCTTGCAATTTTGATTTATCAGATTGAAATGGGTCGTTGAATAATTCTAGTTTGAATTTGAATCCTGAAATTGTTTTGCTATCGTATGAGATCAATAAGCTATTACTTTTCTAATCATGAAATCTTGAGAAGCTTTTTAGGCCCTGTTTGGATGAACGGGTTAATTTACAGCTTTTAGCATAAGCGCATATTGTAAGTTATTTCCATAACAAAATAGAAAATAGAATCAAAACTGTTTTTGTATAAGCTATAAGTTGTTGTTGTAAGTTATCTTCCCATGCGTTTGATTATGTGGTGACAAAAATTGATTTTGAGTGAATTAATTCTGTATAAGTTTGATCATGGCTATAAGTGAGTTAAATGTGAAGTGATTTATGTTTGGATATGTTCATGTAAAAGTGATTTGAACAATAAATTTGAGTGTTAAAATCAATTTTAGAATCAAAAGCTCCAAATTTTAGCTTCAAGTTAGAATGAATTCTTCTAGAGGCAAAATCAATTATCCTCGAGGGCAACCAAACATGTCAAAATCAATTCTACACCTCTAGAATCAATTTTGGCTCCTCCAAAAAATGAAACCAAACATACATTGCCACTCAAGTTTGGTTCCTCCAAAAGTAAATATTGCCACTCAATTTTAGCCCTTTTTCTTTTTAAATTTACTGTCGTCTTATTCATGTTCCACTAAGGCAATGGTTGGATAAACAGCTTAATTTGCAGCTTATAGCATAAGCACTTGTCATATATAACCACTTATGATAAGCTATTTCCGTAGCAAAAGATAAAATAAAGTCAAACTGTTTTTTTATAAGCCATAAGCTGTCTTCATAAGTTATCCTGGAGATCTTGTGGAAATAAGCTGAAAACAGGTTATGAACATGTCATAAGCTGTTTTCACATGTTCCCCAGACAGTCTCAAGTGATTATGTCTGTAAATAAGCTCAAACCAGTCAATTCAAACAGGCCCTAAGATTGACTTTTGGAGTTTTGCATTGTCATAATGATTTTAACTATTTTAGTGTTATGATTTAAATGGCTAGAATTTGTTTGTTCGTTAAAATGTGGATTGTGTATTCTTTATGTAATGGTGTTGGTTTTCTTTTGACATGTTTGCAGCTAACTAGTTCCTGTTATTATGGAATGAGATACACAACTAAGGTGTCTAATGATACCGACACACACGATGACTTCAAACCAACTAATAAAGTTGAGAATTCTGGAACTTCTTTGTCAAGTATTATTGAGCAGGTGAATTTTATATCAATTGAATCTCTACATGAGAATTCTATGAAGGTTTTATTGTTTTGATGGTATAAGTAATTTGTGAATTGTTAATAATGTACAGGATGTCAAGGATAATCCTGTTATGATTTACATGAAGGGTGTACCTGATTTCCCACAGTGTGGATTTAGTTCTCTTGCAGTTAAAGTTTTGAAACAATATGGTAAGTAAATGATAATTTTCATGCTTCATCCTTGCTACCTGAGAAATTATATCCTCTGAATCTGAATTAGTCTTTTCATGGTAGAGCTGTTGCATTTTCATGTGTTCTGAAATTTTGTGCTCATGTGATTTGAAAGTGTAGACTCAGAGTGGAGGAGATAGTGTTACATAACTTAAATTTCTACAAACATTATGGTGATTAATTTGTTGAATGTAGCTGATGGGTTTATTGACTAGACGGGGTAGAATTAGAAATGACGACATTAGATAGAGAGTTGGGGTAACCCCTATAGTAGAAAAGATGGTAGAAACTAGACATAGGTGGTTTCGGCATGTAGAGAGAAGACTTGTGGATTCTGTAATAAGGAGAATAGATCAGATGGAGGGGAGTTGGATCCCTAGAGGTAGGGGTAGACCTAGAAAAACTATAAGAGAAACTATTAGGAAGGATCTAGAGATTAATGAGTTGGAGAAAAACTTGGTTTTTGATAGAACACTATGGCATTGTTTGATTCATGTAGCCGACCTCACTTAGTGGGATTGTTATTGTTGTTGTAGCTGATGTCATGGTAGCTACTGTGTTTCTGTAATCTCATGTTTTGGTTTAATTATGTTGAATGCATGAAAATGTCACCCTTGCTTTTTGATTTCATCCTCTTCACGGAAAAGGAAACTAAAACAATTTTAAAGGGTTAGAACATAGGTGCTGGCCTGCAATTTAATCATAATGATCTATATTATAACCTGTGCGAACTTATATAGGATGCGGCCTTTAAGTTTCAAATGTGTTTTCCAATTGTTTAATTTACTTATAGCCTACAGAAATTTACTGTGAATATGACTTAGCTTTAATGGATGATGAATGGACAATTTTATATGTTGCAATTATTATTATCTGTTGCTTTTGCAGATGTTCCTTTAAGTGCTAGGAACATTTTGCAGGATCCTGAAGTGAAAGATGCTGTAAAAGCCTTCAGGTAAGTTTGTTCATGCTGGTTATATTACTCTAGCTTCTTGTAATGCTCTTACTGTAGCCTAGTTTTTCAAATTAACATTTACAATAATTAATGAAAAAAATTCAGTTAAAGGAAATAAATAAAATTTAGATTATTGCTGATAATTACAACTAGTATTAGTGACATGTGATATGAAACAAAAAAGTATTAATTTGAAATTGCATTGTTTAAATCCAAATATATTATTGAAGATCAGATTATGATTATATATCTTAAAACTTGAAAGTAATCGTTGTGCTGTGACTGCTGTCTAAACATTGAAATCTTCCATTTTCAAATATAAATCGTGTTAGAACTTTGATACCCTTTAATGGCTATGAAATTCAATGGCCTGTCAATAATCTGAAGATCATAAACATCAGTTTGAAGATCAAAATTTGTTCTCTATCTCTCTGTGTACTGTGTGAAGTTACAGATTTATTTTTGGACAGAGAACTTGTTATAGCCGATTTCAACATATCTAGTTGCGGCTTGTTAATCTGTTACTATTTATTATATCCTTGTACGCTGTTGATATATGTACATGCGTCTGGCAACTTATGTAAAATTATTTTGAATCTTTTATTTTCTTTGCATTTAAAGTGGTATGGTTGTGTCACAGTGTGGTCTTATTATTTGATTTTCAAATATGGTAGTACCAGAAGTGCTGTGCTGCCAAATATAATTTAGTTTTCCCTTTGAATAGCTTAATAATTTAAATATTAGGCAAATATACATTTCTTATGTTTCTCCCCTGTTCTTTATCTGCAGTCACTGGCCAACATTTCCACAAGTTTTCATTAAGGGAGAGTTTATTGGTGGATCAGATATTGTTCTCAGTATGCACCAGGTTAGTTCCCATTGCAAGAGTTGATCAATTTTTACAATATTTTGTGCTCTCCCGTTTAACAATATTTCACATCCTTGTAGAGTGGTGAGTTGAAGGAAAAGCTTAAAGATGTCGTGTCCAAGCAGTAAAAGCACAACTAAGGCGATGGGATTTAAAAGAGAGAGGTAGTTTAGACCGACTTGTTCGATGCAATCTGTTTCTTTTGCTTAAAGATGACATTATGTGATGTCTTTGTATTAGATTTTCTGGATAGTAATAAGTTAAGTTATTTGACGAATAAAAAATTGTTAGGTATAAGAATTTCATGTGTACGCATGCCTTGCTTTATTGTTTATTTGTTGTACCTGAAATGACAGTCAATACCGAAATTTTATTCACCCTGATTTAGAATAATGTGACTAGAGCACAGATATTGTATTAAAAATGCAGCACTGGAGAACTTGGAGGGTCTGCTAACCTCCCTTCATAATCACTGCAAAACAATCCTCAATTCATATCTGTCTCTCCCCTTTTGTCCATTACTCACATTCCCTTCAAACCTGCGTGCACAACTTACATAGCCAAGCCATGCCATGCAGGATCCACCTCAATGTCCCGTTGGAGCATCTTGAATGCACTTACCCCTAACAACTAAATTCATGTTTTTAGGTTGCTGTGTGTCTGCAACTGGCATGAGATTTAAGAACACTGATTGATTTTCACTCCAATGTTGAAACCATGTTTTGGTTCTTAACTTGTACTATGAAGTACAACAATTCTATTAAGAACCATCATCGCCAATGTTGTGAAAACTTAAGGACTGTTCTTCAATGTTTAATAAGCATCGGAGATTCTCTTATCCTAACCTCCATAACATGCACTTTGGTCAATTAATTAAATGGGGAAAATAATTCAATGCAAGTGTTTCGTTGTTTATTTATAGAATGATACCGACGACTATGATCATCACCACCCTAAATAAAAGCACGTTGCACTTTCTGGATTTCCATAATAATAACTGCTCTGGCAAATTGTATCACGAAGCAGACGACTTTGCCTGGTAATCAACTTTTCTTGGTGCTTCACCCATCAAGGGAGAATACCTAAGTTGTTCCCTAAATTAGCAACTTCACGAAAACCTGACATACCAACTAACTGACTCCTTAAAAGCAATTTCCCAGTTGGTGGTTTTCTTTGTATGGTATCAGTATGATATGCTATGGTTAAAAAATCACCTGTTTTTTCTTTTTTCTTCTTAAAAGCACCAACATTATCTTTAGCTACATAGAGATTTATAGTTCACCCAAAAAAGAAAAAATGTTTATTGAAATTGAAAAGCAAGGAGTCTAAGTTCCCTGCTTTGTTACAATAGTTAAAAAAAAAAAAATTAAAACTAAAAATTTCTCCAATAGTACAGCTGACTCACTCAGTACCTAGATTCTACAATAATATTAATAATGAGAGAAATACATCATAGTAAACACATTCACATATCTTTATTGCTCACCAACACGACAAAAAGGAACCCAGAAAATGAATCCTCCTATTGATATATACCCCATGAACCCCTCCACCATCTAGCTAGTTGCTTGTTTTGCTTCTACATGTGCATCCACTTTCCCTGTTATTATTCTACAAGCATGCTCTGATTCATATTTTCGTACTAGAAAATAGTTTTGTCATTTACGACGAAAATCCTTCAAGTCCCAACCTTGAACTAAGCCAGGTGGAAACTTCACCCATCTCTCTTGGAACTGTGTAATGACCAATCCTGCATGCATCAGAAACCAACAAACTGAGACAAATGTTCTAATAACTCACATGTTTCATTAGTGTTATGATTAATTTCATCTTACCCTTCATAGGATTTGAATGCAACATATCGAAACCCTGCTGAACTTAAGGATTGAGCAGACTTCTCTCCATACTTGCAGTGTACTACATCATCACCTACACAATGAATACTTTGATCTTATGCTTAATCATGTACAAACATAGTAATAATAGTAGCAAAGAGAACCATTCCAAATATGGTAAAAAATAATTGTGATTGCTAGAATTTCATGCAGTGGTAAAAATATGTGTTTTTACGCTGTAAATGATATTGACCGTTAATATGAGATTGTACGGATTAGATTACAGAATAACAAAATCAGTTTAAAGCAATCTCGACTGTTAATTTGAGATCAGATAGTTGAGACTGAAAATGCGCGACCTAGTTATATCAGTATATAAGATTTATAGATGCGTACTGATTCCGTGACACTGTAAAATTGGTAATGAAGCAGCTCGCCTTCTCGCTTCATGTGACACTTCTATCTTGTTCCCTAAGCTCCTACAAGATAGCAGATTCCAACACAATAGACAAATGATTATTGTGAAACTGATGAGAAAATAGTAGAGGAAATATGTGCTAAAGTTCTGATCAAAATTATAGAGCAAATAGTAATGTTATAATATAGGATACCTTGATCCTGGAAGCCAACCACTGAGTCCAACAACTGCTCTTAGATTGACAGGATATGGGATGCCATTTCCATACCTTCCCATGGCATAGCATGTTGCAGAGTATAATGCAATTGCTGCACCCATGCTGAACCCTCCAATACCAACTTTCACTGTCACATAATAATCGTATAATATAATCAAGTTACCAACCTTAATTAAGGTCCAAAAAATGTTAATGTGTTATTATTAATTAAATTAAAGCCTTGAAAAGCACCAACCATCTGCTGGCTCTGTTGACAACAAGTTAGCAATATGTGCTGCTGAAGCATCTAAACCCTCCCAATCATCTGGACCATCTTCCGAAAGCTCTCCCACATCAAACCCTGCAGATTAATGTTCAATCACCAAGTTAATCAGATTTATTTAGTGCCCTAAATAAATTAACAAAAATTAGGTGAGAAAAAAAAAATTACATGCAGTGCAGGGAAAACCACCAAGTATCGCCACAGGACGGGTAGGAGCAGTAGGGCAAATCCATTTTATCTGTATCATATCATATCATAAGAAAATAACATTATAGCACTCATGAGTTGTCAAAATATTATTTTAGTTATGGAGTGAGAAGATCAGCCTAGAGAAGCATTTAAGTTAATCTCAAATTGATTGAAGATATAAATAAATATTCTTACATTTGGAAGTGGAAGTGATTCCAACAACTGAGATGAGCTGCAGAGAAACAAAACACAAAAATCAGATAAGCATGTCTCTGGCCATTAAATCTGACATCAATTAAGTTTCTCATTTCCCAGATAAAAATTGTCTAACATAAAAATACTCAACCATATTTTGAAATGCTCAAACTCAATTGTATTTTATGTGTTCACCCTAAAAACAACAAAGAATATATCTAGAATGTGCCAGTTTCTATTCATATTATATATTCTTATGTCAATACTCATATAGGTAGAGAATTTAGTATATACTCTTCCCAACCAAGCTTCCAACAATTATAATCACAACTTTTTTCAGCAGAATATATTCCATGTGGAATCTAACCAGAAAGAACTTCAATACTTAAAACATTCAACATAAGGAATACCCCTAATATAGTTCATATTCTTTCCCTTAAAGGTTTCATCTTTCATATACGGATTGTGTACTTAAACAAAAGAATGAAACAAAACACACAAAAAAAAAAAAATATTGGAAAGAGAAGAGTAAAAGAGAAAAGGAAAAAGAAAGGTTGTGGAAAGAAAGGAAAAGTACAAAACAGAACAAGTAGAAGAAGGAATAACTAATGGTTGTGACTTATAATGATGTTTGCATGACATATAGCAGTGTTAGAAAGAGATAACATTTATACCTCAAACCATTATCACCAAGTCCATGCAACCAAACTATAGTAGCTTGATGTTTTCCTTTAGGCCTCACTACATGTGTCTTCCCGAATTCGAAAGTTCGTCGAGTAGTTCTACTACCTGTAATTGTAAACAAGAAAGAAAGATACTACTCAATAACATACTATGTTTGAAGATAGATGATAGATGTCAAAACATGAGGTAAAAATGTTGATAACAATCCCTAGCAAATTTGCATTGAAGTTCAGCAATGCAACAAGCTATAGGAAAACATTATTTACATGTGAGTTTGAACTCTTTAAACAACAAAAGAAAAAAGACTTAGTTACACTTTGGATTCACGACGAGTTTGACAGAATCACAGTGTGTCATCGTGATTTTTGCCAAAGCTACGCTGTAGAGCTTCAACAAAATCACGGTGTCAACATGATTTCGTCAAACTCGCTGTGACTCCAAACATGCACTTATATCAATCTACAGACTAAAATTCATGCAAGTTGCAAAGAAGGATAAGAGAAAATAATAAAATGGAGCAAAAAGAACAAACCGGAGCCGATATGAGAATGCGCATGACTCATTTTGCTGCTTGAAAAAAAAGAACTAATGAAAACACCTTCACCTACTGCAACTGTAATAACAATGAAGAGGCTTCTGCAATGAATAAAAATGCAGAATGGTGATGGCCCTTTTATACCCTAAAAGGTATGGTGGAGTAGGAATAAAATGTGTGAATATTCATTGCCATGTAAGTATATAATGTGAGTGCACCGTTTATAGAGTGCAGCTGCAATAGCCTAGAATGGTATCAATGAAAAGGAGAGAGAGGTAAAGACAAAGACAAAAGCAAGAAACCTTTATGAGCAGAGAGAATCAAAGCAGAGAAGACAGAGCACAATCATCCATTCCTAAGCAGCACAGCTAGGAGAGAGTCTCTAAGAGAGAATCTATGCTTATTTGTGGATAGTGGCCATAAAATAAAGCAAATATTTACTGAAAATACAGAAAGAAAAGAATAACCTTAGTTTGTAAAAAAAGAAAATATCTTTTCACAATCATTTGTTTATGAATTTCTGCATGATTGATGGATGCCCATTAACTTCAAAACTAAACTTTTTTCAATTTTGTACACTCAAACACAATGAAACTCTAGAAAAAAATGGAAAAGGAAGTGTTGCTTTCTAGTTCTTAACAAATAGCAGTAACAATCAAGTTCAGTAACAAGGAAAAATAGTCCTTGTCGCTTCGATTCGTATAAATAAAAAACTCAGTTACCTAATTTTTTTTATTAAAAAATGTTAGGGGAAGGGGGAACTTACTATTATTAAAGTGGCACTAACGGTCATTTTACAACTGTTTTTGAGGGGATTTGAACACACTATCTCTCTTGAGGTTACAATGTTATACTTTTATCACCGAGCTAACGCGTATGTTAACCTGGATTTCAAATTAGAATTGACAAGAAAAAGTATGCTAGCTTTTCAATCTAACTTCCCTCTCTTATGATTTCTTAGTTGCCACTAAACTTTGCAGCACAAACCCCACTTGAAGAAAAGTTTTGTTTGTTTATACATATGAGAAGCAACATAAGTCCAAAGGCTAGAATTTCTCTTAAGCATAATGACAAAATAATAGTAATGATGATAATGATAATAGCATATCTTCTTTGTGACACATTTAGGTGAAAAATAAAGCCCTAAAATCTTCATGTATTTAGAAGACAAGTGAAATCTTTTGAACAAACCAATTTTAAAATTTTAGAACTATTGTATAATAAATCATCATCACAATGAAATTATCTTATGTCTAAATTATTAATATAAATTCTGCATATCTTTTATTTTGTCAGTAAGATAGGGCTTTCTATAGTGGACTCCAACATGAATATATCCCACGCTCCAACTTCTTTTCTATGGTTTATAATTATATATTATACATATTGCATTCCTGTTTCTGTCTCCAAGTTGTGCAGAGATATTTGCAGCTCTGATTCTCACAGTAGAGTAATATCAAATATGTAATTTATTGCAAAGTGAAAAAGTGGACCTGGCATATATACCAGGCTCACCAAGATAAAAATTGAGGTACAATGAGAGGTAGAGAGTGCCACTATGTATAGGTCAATGAGTACATAATTCATTGTGCACCACTATGTCTGCTCTCCTATAAAATTCAGCTTTCATGCCTTCTTACTTGGAAATCTTAAAATGCTATCTGTCCTTCCTTCTATCCACTAACTTGTTTATGTAGTTCTATGCTTGCATTCATCAAGATTCTGTACAATTTTGAACATTTTAAATTGGATATGCTAAACATTGGAATGTAATAAAGCTTTAGAAAAACTCATGAACCAAATTATAGTTTTTTTTTGGTTCTATGTCTAATGTCAAACACTCATGGTTTATGATGCATGGCACAAATACAAATACAATGACATCGACATGTCGGCAACGATAATAATTTTTAAAAATAGAAGTAATTAATGTAACTACATGCATCGATGTCGTACCAACGTGTATGTCAGATACATAAGACGTCTTTAATCTGAAACGTCGGTGCTACATAGCAGACGACATGTGATTGTTACTTCATTTTGTTGATGTACCAAACCTTCCACTTTTTATGATTTATTACCTGTTAGAATTATTGTTATTAGGTGAATTATCCTCTGCAACATGAGCAAGTCCCCACTTTGAAAAAGGTGAATGCCCATAATTCCCACTTAGACTTTTTTTCTTCTGACAGAATGAATGACAGTGTTACTTAATGTTAACACATTTATATATATTTTTTCTCTTTTTAATTCCCATGCATTAAAAATTGCCTGTTTAAAACAAGTTGTGAATTTATGATGTTGCATTTGTAATCCATCCCAAAATATTTTGCTTTTGAACCTCTTGATTGCATAAACTTCAAAGAGTCCATTTTTGTAATCATGATTTTTTTAACCCTCCGTTTTTAGATGAAGCGAGTCTTTGTAATCTGGAGTTCTTAACTGAAAGATAAATAAAATTTGACCAATAATTATTTCAACCTAGATTCAAACTTACATTCTTCCTAACAAATACTTAGCTGAAATTCATCGATTACTTGAACTCAATCGCTTATTTCGATTTAGTCATCCTTTTAAAAAAAATATTGTAATACCTCATATTTTTAAAATTGCATACTTTATGTCAATTGTCAAATGTTACCTAGTAATAAAAGTCACACGTACCCACTATTATCATGCGATTTATTTATATTCTTAAAAAAGTAAAAGTTGAATAAGTACTTACTAATAGTGTAGACAAATTCCCATGAGCTTAGCTCAGCTGGTAGGGATATTGCATATTATATGCAGGGGCCGGGGTTCGAACCCCGAATACCCCACTTCTCCACAATTAAATTGTGTGAGCTCTAGCCACTACACTACTTGACCCAAAAAAAAAATAGTGTAGACAAATATTAAACATATATTGAATTATATTTTACATACTAGTACTTTGTGATTTATTTTAAGGAGTTCATTGTGATTATTATTATTTTAAATTTATTTATCTTTGTTATAAAAGCGGATCCACTTCCTCCTTGTGACTCGAATCTACGACCTTTTAGATGCAGGTGAAGCGTCTTTAATTAAAAAGTAATATTCTAACTTTTTATAATTTAAAAAGTAATATTAAAATTCGATAAAGTTGTGATATATATATAATATGATGAGTAAACATTGTGTAATTTTTTTTATAATATCAGCTCATATTTTTTTAAAGATAATGAGATAGTTTAATTAGAGATGGTACTACAATGAATCTCAAAATTAAAATACATAAAAGATTAAGCAAGTTGATAGTGAATTTTTTTGGTAGAAGAATATCTGAGGAGATAATATATATTTGCACAGAAAGGTGTTAACTATTATAGGGTCTATTCCTCAACAACAAAAAAAGACCTATTATAGGGTTTGGTCGCATACAAGACAATGTTGATGCAACAAAAGTAAAATCAATATTAAACTGGTTGACTTAAACTTAGAATTAGTAGTAACGTGTCAAATTTTAATTGGTTAAGCTGTTAATGGTTGAGCATCTAATACACTAAAAGGTCAAAAATTAGTGGATTTTTCCCTCATCTAAGGAAAAAACTTAAGATCATAAACTTTTTCCTTTTGTCAACTCCTTAATAGCCCCACACTCAATTCAGAAAAAGAATAGCTCCAAATTCAGAAAAAAGTAAGAAAAAATATTGCATAGTACAATTAGGAGCGTTTGTTTATGAGCAGACAAAATATGCTGTTGGCACTACCATCTTAAACTTTTTTTTTTAACTTGAAAAAAATCACTTACCTCTTATTGGATTAATTTAAAGTAACAAAAAAAAAAAGGATTAATTTAATACTGTGTGGTGAGTATAATCTTGCAGATTATTAGGCGGCTAAAATTGGCAAAACTTTATAGTAAAGGGAACATTTACATATTTGAGGGGAACTTCTACGGTACACTCGTTAATTGAGGTGTACCGGTACTCCTGTTTTTTTTTTTTGAGGAAGTACTCCTGTTTCTTAAATTCTATAAATTAAGGATTATTTTATTGCAATAAATAGCTATTTGTCAATATTTATTTTCGTAGAAAATATCACTTCACAAGAAAAAAAACATAATTTCATTGTTTACAAGAATTATACTAAATTTTTACATTTTATCGTAAAAAATAATCAATATTCTCTATTATGAGTAATAAAAATTTCGAAAAATTAAATTTTATTTTGTTGATGTTTTTAGTAAATAAGATTTTAATTATTATAATTATAAATGATAAAATGTAATATTTTTTCTTTAAAAAACAACTCATTTAACTATTAATATAAGTATTTGGTGCACCGATCCACTCAAATTATTGAGTGTACCATAGAATTTGTCCATATTTGAGTACCTAATTGAAAAAACGTGTAAACTTCATAATCTGAAAAAAGTTTAGTGCAATTTGTGTTGGTCCATTTTTTTCCAATTATTTTAAAGCTTCGTAGTTTGCCATAAGCTGGCTTGCATGCTGAGAAAAATATTCCATAATTTGTTTTTTGATAAAATTGATACTAATAATTTGTGCACACAAATTTAAAGTTTTTTAAACAAATAAAATAAAAACCAGAAATAATTTATATTGGAAGTTGAAAAATTTATGATCGCTAATTTACTTGCTTAAAGTAATGGAATATATGCTTGTACGAGAATATACACATGCTACACTTGAATTGGAAAAAAGGGACCACTTTAAAACTCACTCAAATTATGTACTTACTATCATGTCTACACACTCACGTTATAAAAAAACTGTCCGTAAAATTTATTAATGTGACATCTATTTTTTAATATGTCAAGGAAATTTGATCTAGTTAATATTAGCAATTTAACTCATATTCAACTTCATATGTAAGCACTTTTGTCATGAATTTTTGAATCATAAGGCTTAGCTTTTCTTAATTTATGATGAGCCTTTTGACATAACTCATTTAAACTTTTATTGCTGAAAAAGAAAAATCTATTAAGTTTATATACAAACCCCTAGCAAAAAGTACTTGTATATAGTTTATTGTATTTATAAGAATTTTTTTATAAACCAAAACTATATAATATTTTTTGGGTGAACCAAATGTATCATTCACGTACAATTGCAGAGATTAATCTTAACAAATATTTCCTACGCACAGAGCATAGATCGAACCCTGAACCAAATGGTTAAAGGTTGATTTATCTATTACTTGTGTCACACTATGTTGGTCAAAATCATATGATTTAACCAGAAAAAATGGTATATATTTCTTGCACTCTTTATGGATGTGTGGTCATAGTTAGAAAACAGCATGTTGGTTAGGCCACATATAACTTGTGGGAGAGGATGGTGGTTCTTTGAGAAGAGGTCATAAAAAGAGGTGTAACATTTTTGTAAAAGAATACAAAAGCATACCAAGCAATATATTATATAACTGCCGTCTTTTCAATTGAGAATATAAATTACAGCAAAAACACACTCATAATAGATGAAGATTTGTGAAATTTTATTTCAAGAATAATTAGGATTTGATATCTCACATGCTTTCAAAATTTAATTCCTCGTTAAAAACATAATTTAAATCCTTGCATAATATATCAAAATTAAAGGAATAAATAAGATTTAGTATCTTTATTAGGATTTAATTTATGGTTTTGGAGTACTTCCTTTAAAGAAAACATAAAATTTTTAAAGCAATTGATTGAACTCAAATGATTAATAACACCTATAAAAAAATATTTAGAAGAATTTGAATTCGATTTTTAAATGAATTTTTTTTGTTAGACTTTACTTTTCGACTGAACGTCAAACTACCAATATCCATTTTAGAAATGGAGGGTTAAAAAAGAAAAACTTTTAAGCTGTTATTCAGTCTTGAATTGGATGAAGGAAGATAAAATTTAACAACTATTCCATTGCCAATACAATCTTTTTTGATAAAAGTGTGATTGTCCGATTATTATTACTTCAGCTGCAAAAGAAGGTTTTGATTGCTATGTAGATTTCAAATATGGATATGATGATAGGGTAGACCAATACTAATTATAAGACAAAACTTATTTAAAAAAGTGAAAAACAAGTTTGAGCTCATCATTAAAAGTCAAATACAAATGATAAGCCTCTTTGATATTACTGCACTTCATGTTTTGGTCGTGAGATAATTATGAAAGTTATGCTTTGGATTATCTTACGTGAATATTTACCAATAATAAGATTTAGTCATGATTACATTCTTTAGCTCCAGTTTATGATAAGTCGATTAGATTATTATGGCAAGACAATTAAAAACTATGATCGAATTTTTATAGTCTTAACCTTAATGATTTATTTTATCTTTTTTAAAAAATAATTTATTTTATCTCTTTTATAATGTATTCCTCCGATCTTATTTATAAGAGATAATTGAGTTAACTAAAGTTTATGTATTTAGTTTAGAATTTAGACAAGATACATCAACCTTGGTTGATCCAAATATCTCATATAATTAAGACTGAATCAAATATTGTGTATTTATTGATCTACAAGTTTCTTAAGAGGCAATATCCGCATATAACCAATGTTGGTTCAGTTGGTAAAATATTTGTTTATTCCTTACAAAAACGTGAGTTCAATTCTCGATGATAGTGTATAGAGTTTATTAGAGAGTAATATGTAAAATATGAGTTCAAACGCTCCCTAACACAAGTTTTCTATATAAAAAAAATGCTAACAAAATAGTCTACCCGAGGTTTTTGCACCAATTTACCCCTATTTCATGACCACAAAGGTAACGTGAAGGTTGGTGCCTAAGTACTACACATGACTTCAAATCTTAGCATGCAATGAGTTGGAGTTTATCTAACTAAACCATTAAAATTAAACAATAACTATTTATTTCATTAATTATTTGTGTCAAATTTTAACAACAAAAAGTTAAACAATCAAGATCTTCTAGTTTTTACCTAGTTCAAAAGACATGTGTTTTTAAGTTTGAATTGTAAAAATATAATTGCGTTATTCGAACACACGATTTTTAACACTGTATCTCGACACCATATATCGTTAAGAGTGGATATTGGTCTCGATGGGAGATAACAAGAACTTCAAGAGAGAGATAAATATTTGGTGTTTGTGTTTAGTGTAAAAAAAACATTTATATTATGTTTGGACACTTTAGGTTGTCTAAAGTGAGTATATAGTAAAATGAGAAAACCATATAGAACAACTCGATTCAAAAGAAAAAATACAAAAACAACAAACAAATAAATATACCATGTTTAATATTGAAGTTCAACCAATCAGGTAAATGTCTTGGACTACAGAGCGGCTATAATCCTTTATATTATTTTCGAACTGAACATTTGCAGTATACGATTATATTTAAATTAGTAATAGTTGTACGTGGCTCAACTTTTGTAACATGTTATTATGCTAGGTAAAGTAAAACATATTCAAGAAGAAAAACGATCCAAAGGAATAATGGTTGGTAAAGCTTTGTATTATGTAAAAAAATTCCCTCCATCTATATGAACTGTCCTTATAATTCGAATTAGAAAAGAAAATGACAATTAATTCCTTTTCATTATTGGTAAGATAGAGATGTGAGTGAGACTTTGAATCTATTCTGTTCTGATTCTGATTTCTTAAATTAGATTTTATTACTTTAGCATGGTTGCGTGCCATTTCAAGGGCTCATAGAAAGGACAAAGGAATTTGATATACACGGCTACGTAATAACATATACACCTTCCTAAGAATATTTAGTTGTCATTTCACTATCATTTTAGCAAGTACAACCATTTTATTTCGTCTCTTCTGTTTCCGAATATTTCTTTTTCTATAAAATGATAAGAAAAATAAATAAGGAAATTGTGTTATATGCATTCTCTAAGTTATGTTTTAGTTTTAGGTATGGAGTATTATAGTAAGTTCATGTTTAGTCCCCACCCACATGTTTTTTTCTCTTCTTTTTTTCCTAACCTTTAAAATATGATCACTCGATTTTATTAAAATGCCTTGGTCAAGAATCTAGTTCTTAATTTTCTTTTAGTTAATTTCTTCAATTGGAATGGAACCTAATTTGCTTCCCATCTTATCACGTCTAGTCCGAGTTAACATATGTGGTGCAAGAATAGGACAACCAATTTTAAGGTTTAGGCCAACGTTTGAATTTTAGGCTGATGAGCTGGGCTCATTATTAATGTCAAAAGACATGTGAGAGCTTATTTTTCTTTCACCCTTATCATTCATAAATATCTAGAAATATTCGCGGTGCAGTTTGATTTAGTTTTGAAACCAAACATCATCTAAATCAAAGTGGTTTAGGTTGATTCGGTTGTTGCATTTTTTTTTTGTTGCAAAAGACTAAGATGCGGTATGGACCAAAAAGTAATTCTTTTCGGTAAGAAATACAAAATACTAAGATTTTATCATTCTCTAAAAATTCTCATTGAGTTTCTATAATTTAAGATATATCTAACATGAACATATATGCAAAAGTGCAGGTAGAATTAAATTAAATCACATAAATACATTTTTAAAATTAAAAGCAAAGAAGAAACTTAACAAAAGAAAAAAAAATCTTAGTCAAAAAGAAAGAGAAAAATATATGTCATTCTATAAAAAATTTCATTGAATTTCTATGAGTACTAAGTTGGGTGACATAAGTTTAATTAGTCTTTCTCTTATGTTCTGGTTTGGTTCGGTTGTTAAAATAAAAACCGCCAACCAAACTGAACTATGCAGTTGAGTCAAAAAAATAATCCGAATACAAACCAAATGCGGTTTTTGCAGTTTTTGGTTTGAGTTAGTTCGATTTATGGTTTTTCTATTGAGTTGTTTCGGTTTTAAACACCCCTCTAAATACCTAATTTAAAACCGCACTTGCTCGAATTAACCATCTGAATGCAATATTGGTTGGTTTGGGATCTTGGAGTTTGCTCCTCCAAAGGTTTTAGGTTCGATTCCCTCTGGTGCCAATTTCAGTGGGCTAAGTCCATATATAACTTGCTCTGGCTTTAAACGGGCCCCCGCAAGTGGGCGGTGGGATTGGTCCCATCGAATTAGTCGGTGTTTAGATCGGATACCGAGTTTAAAAAAAAAACCATCTGAATGCAAAAATATGTTGTTTTTATTTTCTTTTTCTTTCAATTTATCCATATATAAACGCAAGTAAAAACTGTTTTTTTTTTCCAGTCCATATCAGTAAATCCGATGGAGCGTGATTTTTTAAAAGACAGTGGGGTAAAAGTAAAATCCAATGTAATTTAACCCTGCACTGATTATAATAATTAATAAACTCGTTAATTTTCGTGAAAATAAAATAAAAATAGGCTAATATATTAGAATAATATGGGAAACTCTGCAGTAGACGGGTTTTAGAAGATTTTACATAAATTTATTCGTTCTTTATATAACTTTCTCAAAACAAAACAAAACAAAAAGAAATATTCATTTATTATTTTCATCTCATTGCTTTCAAGAACTCTTAGCAAAAAGTGAGAGATTCTCCTGTTTTCCCTCCTGCCCTAAAAGTTCTTCCTTTCATTTACTTCATAATAACTTCCAAACAAATCCTCAGAAAAATAAATGAAAAATTATATAATTCATTCTATTCAACATTAAAAAAAAATAAAAAATCAAACGGAACCTTTTATCAATTCAATCCAAATGTAGGCTATTCTTATCAATGGTAAAATATTAGCCCAGGTATCGTGCTTACTGCTGTGCACTGGTAGATAACCTAGTCAAGGAATTTTGTGTACATTATGGAAAAAACCTAAGATCATCGATTTTTTTTATCAATTCAATCCATACGTTTTTTGCAATCTTATCAATGTTATGTGGTAGATTATCGGGAAGAAAAAAAAACTCATTAAAATTGCTACGTTTGAATTTCATTACTTACTTTCACATTGCATCCATTTTCAAAAGATTATTTAAAGATTAAGAGTGGTCATTTTGATCCTTGAGAAAAAATGAGACCACACAAACAAACGATTTTGTGTTGGCATACACTGTTAGTGGTAATAAGCTGACTAGGCTGTTAGTTTATTTCCATCATGGCATTCAACCAATTACATACAAAAATATTTGTATTTAAAAAGGACATTTCGATCCTTTTATTTGAAATTAAAATGACAGTGATTCCTTCCTAACCCTCAATTTCAAACATCCTTCATCCATTTCCCTTCCTCTTCCTACTTTTGAGTTTGAGATTGTGAAAAGTTATACACCTATAATTGTGACTATGAATGATCAACTCAAAACTAAAACACCGCTTAATGGTAACAAAGCTGCAGAAAACACTTAAGCCCTTCAACGAAAGGAGGAAGAGAAATAGAAGAATGCCTCGAATTAGGGCCAGGGCACTCAAAATCCGATTAAGGAACCAAAGTTTCCCTCTTATTTTACTTTCAAATATATCGAGACCAGATTGTCTCTTCTGCACATTTTTACTATAAATGCCACGGAGAAAATAAACCAACAAACAGTCAAGTCACAACAGTAACTGTATAAGTCAACACAAAAACATCAGTTGGTGGATGAAGGTCGACGGAGGGATTAACATGTCCCATGTTTGAATTCTAAGGACTAAAAAACTGACTTCTTTTTCACCTAATGGATCAAAGTGGAGGCTTTTCTTGGAATAAACTTGTAGTCCCTTTCGTGGATAGGTGCTAAAAGTAGCTGCAGGTTATGCATATTTCAAAAGAAAAAAACATTGTTAAAGAATCATAGCGTTGCTATCAATTATTAGGCAGAGCAAAAATGACAACCTAACAGGATCTGTAGCTTAATCAAATGACCACCCTGTGTCTAAATAATCACAGAAACTCTCTGAAGTTGTAAAACCGCAAGGTCTAGACCAGTCAAAACCAAACAAAGCATTGCATCGTGATTTTGAAAGGTAGGAATGGAAAACAATCTCTTTGGAAAATTTATTCCTGAAGGAAAACTGCAGCATCTGATCAATGGTGTCCATAAGGATCACCGCCAGGTCCCACCACTTCAAGCTGTAACACAGAACCAAAAAAATTAGTTACCACCACTTAAAGCTGTAATGAAAAACAAAAACAAAAAAAGCTCTAATAAGCAGTATAGCACCCATTTTAAATGGTCATTTGTATTTGACTAGAATTTGAAATTGGTGAAAAGAATTCAATTGAATTTTGTTCCAACTATTCTTATTCCTGGAATTTTCAAGTCATTTACACCGACTGATTTAAATAATATGGACGAGAGGTGGCTATATATTCTCCCTGTGGAGGAATTTTATGCATGCTTTTTCGATGTAAGCATACACTACACCGTGGTTTCTTTATATCAACCAAAACATAAGCTCAGATATAGATCGAAGCATTCATGAGTGATGACACTGGTAAAAGATAACAATTTAAATTCTGCGCAAATTTTGGCTAAAGGATGAATATTTCGAACTCAAATTAAGTTCAAGCTTCTGTAGTGGCACCTAGTGCCAAAACATTCATTTCTCTAACTTGTCAATTATTTTAGAGGTTGACGACTGACTAGAAGTGTTAATCAGTGACTAGAAGGATTGTTGCTAGTTGTTATTCATATATAACAAAATTTTACAATAGTATTCTTGTATAGGATGTCTCATTTATATATGTCACTGTCCAAAATTTTACAATAGTATTCTTGCTAAAATATAATAATAATAATATCATATACTACATCCATCCCCAACTAAAGGACCCTTTTGGGCAAATTACGGGAATTAAGAAAGTTGGATGTAATATTAAATTTGTTTGTAATTACTATTGTTTTTACAATCTTATCCCTTATGAGAAAGAGTTACTTTATGTTTTCAACATAGTATTTATTGTTGACTGAAGAAAAAGATGTAAAATAAATAGGAATATGTTGGCAAAGAAATAATTAATGTAGTTAAAAATACCAAAGAGATCTTGTGAAAAGGGACAAATAAAATTGTCAAAAGGATCTTATAATTAGGAATGGAGGTAGTATACATTAAACAGCGACAAGGTGTAACTTCAAAAACCAAACAATCAATTGTCAGATAATTGTGTTTCAAACTATTCAAGTCATTCAAATTATTAAAGGAAATCAAAGCATGTCAAAACACAGATTTTTTAGGAGCAACATCAACCTATGAAGTCCGTGAAAGTTGAAGGCAGTAATGTGCAAATAAGTACATGATTTTCAATCTCCATACTTACATATATTGACATTTAACTCCAAATTAATCATGGTAACCAATAAAAATAAAATTATAAACGCGATGCTCAATTTACCTGAAAATACTGTGCACACACTGGACATTCATGGGGCTTGCCTTCCTCCAGCCAAAACCAGACAACATCATGCTCATCCTCTGCATTAAAAAAACAAGTTTTTCATCTATAATAACATGCACCAAATTCTAGTACTTATCACCAAATTGTCAAAAGGTTTGCACACAGATTCATAAAGAAAGACAGGCAACACTTACCACCCTCACCACCAGGGCATCCAACAATCCTTCTGTTATAGTAAGACTTAACAACAGCAGGTGCTTCCTATAAACAACGAAAGCAGACATATATCAAGCATACTTCAAAACCATTATAAGTATTAGACAACGTGGATCTACAGCAATTATTCACAAAACATATATCAAGCACACTTCAGAACCTTCATAAAACATCTTTAAGCACATTTTTCCTTTCAACTTTGGAAACTTCAAAACTACAATTGTGTTAACTTAAAGCTCAACAAGCTACAAAACCCCTTGATTTTCTAGCCATGGTTACTCTTCACCTCTTACAACCGAGTACGGTGAAGTAATTGAGGATAGCAACTTGTTAACAGGACCAACAATTTACCAATATCCTCATGCTTACTTCCAAAGAATATCCAATGTAAGCAACTTAGCATACAAATTTGATATATATTTAATACATATCTATATGTTTGTTCATCGATGCAAGAGTCCTGTCTGAGCGGAAGCTTCAGAAGATTGCTTCTGCATCGAATCATATAGGTATTGTAGATTGATGGTATGATAGTAAGTCCCAAATTCCAAGCCAATGATCAGTTTTGTAGTTCCAGCCTTCTATGTGTCTTTGCAATTTGAATTTACTTATTAACAAGTAATTGGTTATATGCAGTGCTTCTGTTAATTTTATGGATTTTGATGGATGTTTTTTAAAATCTTACATTCAAATTATTAATTTTTGAAGAATGATAATTTGGAGGTAAAAAAATGTTTGGTTACACTTACACTCATGTCCAATCTAATCCTCATTGTCTTTTGATCTTATAATACCATCCCTAGGAGACTTGGGTGTTATAACTCAGTGAAGGGTAGGGAGACTAGGGACCGTATACAACAACAACCAAGCCTTATCTCACTAAGCAGGGTTGGCTACATGGATCAAACGGCCCTATAATGTTCTATCATATATCATATCTTAATTCAACTCCTCAATCTCTAGATCTTTCTTAATAGTTTCTCTTTAAACTAAGGACTCATGGCACGAAAAATATAAATGAACCAAACTTCAAAAAGATAAAATAGTGTTCCATATTTTATCTTACAATTGAGTATGGTTACAGCAACATTTGTGCCATTTGCAACAGTGCAGCTCTTAGAGACTGAAATAATGAAAATAAGTAATAGAAAAGAAAAAGACAATATGAAGAATGAAACAGGGACTCATACCCTTTAGGTAATTAAAGTATAAATATCCATAATGATTTTTAACAACACACTCCAAACAACATTAGTTTTTCCAAAATCACTTTTCTAAATTAAGGTCACCAAACATTAAACCAAAACCATTCTGCAACCCACATCAAAATCAAGCTTGGAAACATCTAATTCACACACATAGGAAAGCAACATCAAAACACACAACACAACAACACACAACACACAACACAACTTTAAAACGAGTTAAACATCAGCATGCATATATAATTGTATGAAGAAACAAGAACATTACTAACCTTGGTGCCAAAAGGACCTTCAGGGTGGTCTATTTCAAGGATATTCCTTCCCTAAACAAACAAAAAATAGAATGTTAAATAAGTCCTCAAATACCAAAAGTAACCTATATAATATGAAGTCTTGTCATATAGCAGCTATAAGCGCTATACCGCTATAGTGTAGCAGAATTCCAACAAACCACTATTGTTCTGCCATATGCTATTTAGTACAATGTTTTTTGAAATAGCAAATATAGTGGGGTTAGGATCCTCCATTTTCTATAGTCTACATTTCCTCCATTACTATAGTTTTGGAAATATAAATACAAAAGTTAAATGAAACCAAATCTTTTTTATACGCCCCAAAACATTTAAAAACTTTAGTAATGGGGATAATAAATGGAGAGTATCCTAACTGGCTATAGTCGTTTTATAGCACCATCCTGTAGCGGATTTTTAACAATCTGCTATTTTCCGCTATCCATGATTGACAAATCTTACAAGTTACAGCAAAAATGATCCTCAGATTAAAATTTAAAATCAGCATATTTATATCATAATAAGAGTAGTTCGGATTCAAGGAATAGGAAAAAGAAAAGTGGATATTATCACAAAAATTCAATTCATAAGAATACGCACAAGATATAAATAAAAATGGATATTAATATTATCACAAAAATTCAATTCGATTCATAACATTTAACAAAATGAAATAATCATGATGAAGTAAGTACCTCAAGATCAGCTTGAATCTCCTCACGTTCATGACCGGTAGCAATTGGAACTACATCCTCAACGGTTTTCTTCACCGAACCAGCTACAATCACAACCAAATCAAAATTCATCAAAAATCACAAACAACGCAATCGAAGAAGAGAAATGAACGGTGAAGATACCTGATTGTGTGGCGACGTGGCGGCTGAGGCCGGCGAATCGGAGAGCGGCGAAGGCGGATCGAGGATGAGAATGAGATGAAGAAGTTAGGGTTTTGAGGTGAGGAGAAGAAACGATTCTCCGCCACATGATGGTTTTTGAGATCTACGGCGTCGTTTGATTGGAAATGGAAGAAGGAAGAACGATACAGAGTTGAGAATGAAAGTGAAAGTATTTTTTTGTTATTACAGAATGTGAAAAATGCTCTTTCGTGTGCTTTGAACGCGCTTAAGTTTAACTTCTAGGCCCAAACGGATTAGCAATGGCACGTGATGTGGAATGTTGCACGTGCCAATAAATCAAACCCCAAATTTGTTCTACATGAGCATCTTTGTATTGTGCCAAGTCATAAAGATATTTTGAAATTACAAGTGTAACATGGCAGATTAACGGACAAACTGAGTTGTGAAATATGGTTTTTCCTCGTGTTTTTCACAAATTCATAATATCCCATCCATACTACTTCCATCCAAGTCATTGTAAATTTGTAATGTACCAAATTCTGAGATTGCTTGGTGAAACTTTACTTATTTTTTCCTTCTTACCTCAAAGTTATATAAATATAAATATAAACTTGTTTATAAATGTAAACGTGGTCGCAATCTACTGTTCACTTTAAATCACTATTATGATCATTATTTTGTATGCTCATTTCCGATGAATATTTTGTAAACTATCAGCAAGTTATCACTAATCTTGGAATATTGGCCTATGAATTAGTACCAGAGTTGACCGACCAACCAGTAAAATTCATCGTCTAATACACAAATCCCTTACCTTGCTGTTAACACAAAAAGGAAATGTGGCTCAGCCATTGGAAACGACGGAAAAAAGGCCATCACGATTAACAAATGTCCTGCTTTTGACAACTGATGTAGTAGCAATGCAGTTCAATCGAAAAAATTTGTAGTTTGGATTTTAATTTGATGGAAGAAGGAATTTAAATTTGACAGTTTCAGGAAGAGTTTGCTACATCATTTCCTTGGCAATGATAATTTGAGCCATAAAAGCTTCCAATTAATAATACATAGCCTTTCAGTAGAGATGCTGCTATAAAAATTCTGATTATTGTAAAAAATGTAAACATACAGGTATGAAACAAAATCATAATGAAAATAAGCTCAACAGAAGCTTCTTCAATCTGCACCTAAATTATGTCTTTATCCAAGTCAAATAAAGCTTCTTCAACCATCCCTGTAAAAATAACTAGATACGTCGTTTCTTTGGCAGTCTGCATCCATTATGGGGACGACGAGTTGTATCTTCAATGTATACAATTGGATTTTTATCTGCTCGAGAATCAGAAAATCCCTCTCTCCAGCTCAATATTGCCTGCCTTTTCCTCCGAAAATGAGTAAATCCATTCACTTTCATGACAACAGATTTCAACCCCAAACTTCTAGATCTTCGTCCAACCACTTCTGCAGTTGCTTCAGCAGCATACCTAGAAAGCTTTTGCCCTGATTTCATGTCTTTCAAGGAACCGGCAGAGCCACTAAGTTTTGCATTTCCTTTAGAATCGGTCACTGTAACAAAGGTATTGTTACGACGCATCTTTATATGAACAAAATCAGCATCATGCTGAAAATGATACTGATTGTATAGATAACCCCCCATAACACCCTTTTCATTTTCTTCTACACTTCCTCTCACAAAGTCCATCTTCCTGAAATTCCCACCAATCTCAGCCTTATTCTCAATTGGGGAGTTAATATTCTCCCTATCCCCCATAAAATTTGGACGAGCACTTGCATTTGAATTTACATTCTCACTTTGATTCCTCCGGTTCAAACCCCAGCTTGCACTAGAAAATCCTCTAACATATCCTGCAGTTTCAGTTTGAAAAGGACCTAAGATTGTTGAGATGACATTAAAGAAAAAACTAAATAAATAAAAAGATCGTGTCTATTTGATTATGCGGTGGCAAAAATTGATTTTCAATCAATTATGTAAAACTGATTTTGCTTAAAGTGAGTTGAATGTAAAATGATTTACGTTTAGATGCATTCATGTAAAAGTGAAATATGACCAACAGATTTAAGGCTAAAAATCAGGTTTGATGCAAAAGCCCCAAATCAAGTTAGAATTCATTCAAGAGATAAAACCAATTCTACTCGTAGACACACAGACATGTCAAACACAGTTTTATGTGTCTATAATCACTTTTGTCTCTCACATAAGTGAATCCAAACATACACAAAGTGATTTATGATATCTAGTTTCCTGCTATCTATCATTATCACTAGTGCACCTCTTTTGTTTTCTTGATTTCAGCCATTTAAAATCAAATTAGATGATAACATTAACATTAACAAGCACAAACAAATTAGATTTCAGCCATATGCTGCACCAATCTTTCAACAAAAAGGAAAGAAAAATCAAATAAATTAATTTAACCCAAAAGACTGACCCCTTAGAATCAAAAACACCCCTCAAAAAATTGTTGAGACAACCTGGGGTGGATACTAAAACTTGATAAAGTGATTTCAGTTATCTATCACTAACTGGGTAATTGCCAAACCTTCTCTATTTTCTTGATTTCAGCCATTTAAGATCCTATATGATATGAGAGTGAGGTTACTAATAACAACAAAACCAAGCCTTATCCCATTACATGGGGTTAGCTACATGGATCAAATTACGCCATAATGTGCTACTATAAACCATATAAATCTTTTTCAATAGTTTTTTAGGTCTTCCTTTGTCTGACGATACTTCATCCGATCTACTCTCCTTACTATAACATCTACAAGTCTTCTCTAAGCATGTCAAAACGTCTTTCCTACTATAGGTTCTACTTCAACTCTCTCTAATGTTATCATTTGTAATCATATCTCATCTAGTCTTACAACGCAACATCGTCATCTAAGATCATATATGATATGAGAGCTTAATATGAAATCAATCTAAACAAAATCAGTGCAGAACTAAAATAAAAGTATAAAAGCATAGAATTGCACAAACACTGAATTCAAATACACAAACCAACCGGAAAATCATTTTATCTACCACTAGGTAAAGAAAAATAAGTAATAATAAATCAATTTAACCAAAGAAAGATGAGAACATTACCGCGCAAGAAGGTAGTGTGAGATGGAAGTGTGGTTTTCGATGCAGCGAGAAGAGATCCATGGACATGGCAGATGGAAGAACGCAAATAGCGAAACATCGCGAACGAGGAAGGACGGAGGACGACGGCGCACGGTGGAGCAACCGAGTGTGAGAGCGTTGTATAAGGTATGAGTGACTGTGTGAGAAGCGAACTTATTGTTGGGTTGGGCCGGTTTTCTTTTTTGAGTTTTTGCTCTTTATACCCCAGGTATATTATTAACCTTGAAAAAAAGTCAATAAGAAGAAAGCTTATGATCAATTTTAAGTAGTCAAAAATCAATCCAAAGATACTAGAGTGAGTGGGTTAATTCTAAGGATTTTAAGACATATTTTTTTTAGGTGACATTTCTTCAAAATATGATAGAAGTTATCTGTAAAATAAAGTATATAGAAAACTTTGAATTCAATAAGTTTCTGCCTTTTTTTAATGAATTGGCCGTCAATTTATATAAAAAATACAAATACATAAGTTTTTCACTCATCTTCCAATTAATATTAATCCGTTGAAATTATCTTTTACTATAAAAAAATCTGTTGAAATTAAGTAAATTTTTTTTTAAATATATAATGAATATGCAAAGAGAGGGTTGTTTGAAATTACTTGTTAATTGGTGAACTCGGGAAATTTATTGAAATACGAAATTTTGAAAATTTACTTTAGTGTGGAGGCCTTTAAAAATATCAACAATGAATATAGCATAGAGTTCAAATCTGAAAAGAGAAAAAAATGTAACAATGTGACATTGGAATATCATAATGCAAAAGAGTGCAAAAGTATTGCCACGTATTGAAATACTTCTCATTTGTTTACATTGTAGATTGTAGATTAGATACGTGAATATATAAGACTCAGTAAAAACCACTCAATAATACCTCCTCCTAGCTATATTATTACAAGAATTAATTCTATAACATAATAAAAATACTCAACGAGATGGATGAAGGTAGCAAATCATGCATTTTGATTTGCAACATACTACTTAGGTGTGCTTGTTGGGATAACGAACACTAAGCAATTTTACATCATCAATAACAGGTCCACAAAGAGAACCAGAGTTATCATTCTTCATGGTGTAAAATGTACTTAGGAACCTAATCCTAGTACGTCTTGTCGTAGCCTTAAAACGAAGTTTGCCTCTAACAAATCCTCCTTTACCCTTAGATTGATATGGAACTTGAACAGTGTCTCTACCAGCAAATGCTTCTACAGTCATAGAACCTTCACATGCATTATTAGCATCACCAACAGCAAAAGTGAGGACATAAACTTTTCCAATTGTTGTGAATACTTCTTGTGCAAGTGCACTTTCTTTCCCTGCTACAAGTTCAATTGCTCTTTTTCCTTCTGGTACTGTGAAGTGTTCAGAATCAATGTATTTTACTGCTTTGAGTGACTCAACTATCCATCCTGGTAATGGACCGTGAGCATCCTCAATGTGGGGTGGGATCAATACCCCCCATGATGCATTTGGGAACACATATGGTCCTTCTTCGAAGTTTCCATTTTTCAATAAATTGGCTGCACCAAACAAACAAAAACAATAGTCAAACTTCAATCCAAATTTAATTTGATACATCAAATAGTTTAATCCTCTTTGCATTAAATTAAGAATTATTTATTTATTTTTTTGGTCAAAAATTAAGAATTTTATTTGTATGTAAAAATGCATGAAATAGTTTTACAAAAATATTTAATCATATTGGACCGTTTAATTACATGTATGGAGTCACAATGTATTTGACTATGACATTGTGATATTTTGTCTCCAATTGTGAAAATCACATTAACACACTCTGATTGTGGCATGTTCACCGTCAATCCAAACACATCATAAATATATGTTTGAAATCACAATGAATTTGACGAAATCATGAAGACACTTTGATTTTGTTAAAATTATAGCGTGTAGCTTTTGTCAAAGTCGTGATATCATCATATTATCATAACTCATCGTCAATTCAAGTATGCACCGTTTATTTAGATACTTTAGATATGTAAATAGTAAAATACAATTAAGCTGGATAGAATTTTGTGTACAATATTAATGTATACAAATTTAGCTCTTAATCTAAAGTATAGTTAATTATGATTGATTGAGCATCTAAAAAAATAATCCCTACTCATTAATAATACTATATAGATACATGGACATGTAGTTTATGTAGGGAACAAAAATTACCTCTGGTTCTTCTAGGTGGGTTCAAAACCTTCAAGGCAACAGAATCAATAAGTGGACCACAAGCAGGATCATCTTCAACACCAGAGTTATGGATCACAATTTCCCCTTCTGGATAATCAGCTCTAAACCCACAAGCAAATGATTCCCAACCATTGCTACCATACATAGTCTGTATTGGAATGATACCATAATCTCTTTTCTCAGAAGTTGGTACCACTGACACATTAAGTTTCTCTTCTTGTGCACACGTGCGAGCTGCACTGAATGTGATGGAATATGATGACCCTTTATTTAATTTCACCTTTTGTTTAATGTATGCTTCATTTCCTAGCCTAACAGCATAAGCACCTTCTGGTACAACCAAAAGCATGTCACCTTGTTTTTGTCCTGATTTTATGTATTCAACGTACCCTGAAACTGTCCAATTAGGTATGGCATCATGGGTTGTCACTACTGTGCCCTTTAGGTTTGATGCTTTTGGACCAACTTCAAAGTCACCATTGGGCAATAAACCTGAAATAATTTTAAATTGATAAGGACTAAATTGATATTTTTTAAATTTAAAAGATTTGTGTGATATTTCGTAAATTTTCTACATCCCCATCAGCCCTATATTTTTCAAATAAAAAAAAAGGTTTACATATGACATCTAGATATATAAATGAAAGATGAAATTTCTTTTTCAAGACCACTTTTTGGTCTTGTTCCACCATGTGATAAGGAACATGTTAGTAAGTGCAGGCTGTGGCCACATGCAAACCTTTGTAAGCCATGTGAAAGAGATTTCCAATGTTATACTCTCTCTCCTTAATACTTGACACAGTTGACCTTATTACGCATATCAATGTATAATTTTGAGATTAAATATCTTGAATAATATATTAGAAAAAATTATGAAAATTTGATATTTTGAAAATACTTATCAAAACAAATCTAACGACATCTTATATGATATTATTTATCTTTGTATATTAATAGAAAATTATGGTCAAAGTAAGTTAGGTCAAAATTACAAATTTTCAAATGGGTCATCTATTGCGGGACGGAGAGAGTATTGTTCTAGAATCTAGATCTCTAGAAGTTGCACGTGTAAATGTGATCGTGTATAACTTTTTTTATTGAATGAATCATGAATCCTGATATTCTCACATCACATTTTTTATTGTCCTTTTTGTTACTTTGGTATCAAGTAAAAGAACACAAGAGCTGATAAATACGTTAATCAATTTTTGTTGACAAATAAATATGTTAATCATATAGAATAGTTTAATCTGATAACATTTTAGTACAAATATCCTTCGTAATTAGAGAAACTATATAGTATAAATGATGTGCCTTAAGGTCTGACGAAAGGGATGTTGCGGATCCAAACTATGCAGAACAAAACGACTATCATTTCACACACTATTGTTGTTGACTCACATGCAAAGTTCAAAATCATTCATAATCTATTAATGTAAATTTTTAGTTTTGTTTTTTCAGGCGATACATTTGTAGTATTATGGGGAAGACATTATGATTAGCCTACCAATATCTAAATAAATTATGTATATAGCATAAATAAGCAACTAATTAATTAGAGGTTGCAAACGTATTGTCTTACACTAACATTTTAAAATTATAACACCACAAAAAAAAAAACATTTTAAAATTATAATATTCATGATTTGATATGTTAAAGTATTCTCATCTAAAATTCTTTTTATCTCTAAAATAGATTATAACATTAAAATGAGATTTTGAACTACAAAACATTCTTTTTGTTCACAAATTACTATTCGATTCAGCTCATTTTTAGGTGAACATAGTTAATTATTAAAAATAAAATATTTTATAAATTTGTTTATGATTCTATTGCAGTGAAAATTAATTTTAGTAAAAAATATATTGAATGTAAAGTTATTTTGGAATCATTAATACAACAAGTTAGTTAAAATGTTAAGTTGAGACTAACTCAGTTTCTAGAGTTCAAAGCATAGTTCTAATAGGTAAAACCAAACACAAAATATATGATCAATTCTAAATCAAAATAAATTCAAAAACTTAAGTTTAAGAATCTAACTGAAGTACAACAATGAAGAAAGGTCATCAATGTTGAACATTGAAGATTATCATTAAAACAACACTTGCATTGAATAGTAAGACCCTAAACATCAGAGTACATAAGTAGCTATAGATGTGTCGGTTATAAATAAATTCTAACATTGATGAATTAAAGAACATAAAGGATGCACTAATCAAAAGTGATTAAAATCCAAACAACTATAATTACATTGTATATAGTGTGAGGAATTAATAAGAACTTACCATCTGTATAAGACAAAGCACCTTGGCATATTGAGAGAAATAGAACTAATAGCACTTTAAACTTCTGCATTTTTGTTTTATGAATCCTAAGAGAGGGAGAGAGAGATATGAGTGAGTTGGATTTGAGAGATCCTAGGGAGAGAGCACAGGGTTTTATTTGAATCATTAAATGAAAATGCCACCAAATTCAGAAAATATTACATCAATGCCACTGGAACTATCCTATCTTAAATTTTCCAGCAGGAGATGGCTTTCCACTGAATACATGTTAGTATTGTTTGCCAGTACCAGACAATCTTACACGAGTGTCAGAGTTAAAAAATTACTACTCATTTCATTTGTATTTTTTGATAAATCTCTTTCATTAGTAACGAGATTGACACCAATTTTTGTTCTTTATTATAATAATTTCATGCGCCTATTTTTTTTTAAGAAAAAAAATTAGAACTATAACTTTTTTTATAGAAAGAACTATACATTTTGCTTGTATTTTACACAAGTTAAATAATATTTTTAATATAAAAGTAACTGTAATTTCAATATCTAAAAAGTATACTAAAGTAAATTTGACTTTATTTTTTAAAAAAAACAAAACACATATTTTTTATTAAAAAAAAAACATTTTTGACACCCCCAGAGAAATTCACTAAATCTATCTCACTAAGCTCTAGTATTGAATCAATCTTACTAAACTCTAGTATTGAATATCGAATACCCCCTATCAAAGTAATTTCCTAAGAAAAGTTCATTAAATATTTCATTGCCTTCCAACAATAATGAATGTATCTCCTCTAAATGACTTCATTAATTGTTAGGCTGAAGTCCTTGGTCTATGAGAAATGCTAACAACACACATTCTAACACACACTTATCAACATACTCTCTTTGATTGGTTAATATTCACATGAGACCCACCAAATGTATATGGGACCCACATGATTTGGTAGGTCTCATGTAAATTTTAACCAATCAAAGGGAGTGTGTTGAAAAGTGTGTGTTAAAATGTGTGTTGCTAGCATTCCTCGTTGGTCTATTAAGACTTCAAAACTCAATCTTTCCTTCATTAATGTGGTAGTATGTGTTCTCTTCAAAAAAAAAATGTGGTAGCATGTGATGTGTAAAAACATTCAATTTCATTGCATTATACCCATTCTTGTCTCAAATATAAGAAAACATTCTTTTTTTTAAAACAATAATTTATTCGCGAAGAGTATCTCATTTCTTTTAGCGAATCATGATGTTATTAGCGACCTAAGAAATAAACTCACATTTCTCTTCACTTGAAGAAACGTCTATTCGCTAAGCGAATAAGATTTTGTTTGAAGAACTTCTACTTTTATAACCTCTATAAATAGAGGCTTAATGATTCAATTTTGAGTTATCTTTTTGTGTGTGTGATAGAGAAAGAAAGTTGGTTTAGCAATTGTTTCACATTGGACCTTAGATATCAAGCATTTGATGCTACTTTGCCAAACTTCTACTTATGTGTTAGTTAACCTGGGTATATGCAACTAAATTCTCGCTCTATGTTAAGGATTAAGTTTAGTGTAACTTTTTAATTTGGGTGTGTTTGTTTTAACTTTAAAAAAAAAATAGATTTTGTGTTAAAAGAATTTAGAGATTAATTTTTAGAGATTTAAAAAAAATCTGAAGTTATTTTTGTTTGTCTACTACCCATAAAAATCCATTTTTTTCAAAAAATGAGTTCTAACATGTACATGTGCTACCTCCAATAGCTTTTAAGGTCAAAATAGATTTTTTTGATAAAATGATTTTTCTAAAAATCTTAAACAAACACTTAAGAATGAAAAAAAAAAAATGATATTTTTAAGAAAAAAATAATTTTTTTTTGAAAAAAAATCCAAAACAAACGCAGCCCTAGTTGGGTATATATAATCCTTATTGAATGAATATCAATATTTTATTTCTGTACTAAATGCTTTTCGGAGTTAGGAATAAGTCTGCTATTTTTTTTTTCCTTAAAAAAAAAAAATTTAATTTTTTTAATAAAAATGACAAGGATCCACTTTCATACTTTTTTGAGAGTACAGTAGGCAAACCCTAATATTGTTGAAGGATAAGGAAAATAAATTTTTGATAAAATGAGATATGGAAAAAATAACAATAAACATATTGAAGCTAGTTTAAAGTTGCTTATATTTAAACAAAAACATATATATTTTTCACTTTCCATCGATACTAGAAGTTGAGAATATAACTTAACCCATTCATAAATTAAGAATAATAAAACCTATATATGCATGCACATCAACAACAAGTTGATGAGTCTAGCGAAATGAGTTAAACTTTCACAACATAGCAACCATTATTTGAATTTCAATCGAAAAAGATGATCATATTTAATGTTTAATGTCTCGAATCCAATTAACCCCAATAAGGGAATGTGTAGGAAACAAGATGGTGAGTGGTTTGATGGTTGTTTATATTCATATACAATGCATTTTTATTTAGGGGAATATCCAATATAATTTATGATGGTTGTTTAAAAATCTTTACACCAAAAATGCAAAACAAGTAAACCTTTTCTAATAATTCATAAAAGAATCTGGGAAATTAAAATTCTAAAAAACTAAAGCTTAATTTTAGTTGCGAAATTAAAACTGTAGTATATTTTATTCAATCCTAAAGTTGAAGAAACGAGTAATGCCTCCCCCTGATAATCAATTTTTTTCCTAACAATTTTTTTTTAAGAAGCAAAGTATTGTTAATTGGATCCAACAATGTAAGTTTCCATATCTCAAAGCAAAGAATTTTCTTGAGCAAAGTAAATATATGGACACGTGTTATTTAGTAAGACGTGGTTTTTAGATTTTGCAGTGGCAATAATGTGTATAAAAAATATGTGAAATATTCAGCACTAGAGTTGCTTAAAATTTCATGCAATGATTTTATGGGGAAGGTTAAGACAAACTCATTAAATCCCACATGTTCTCAGTCCAGAACATACACTGTCGGTGGCAAGAAATTTATATTCCTTTCAAGTGTTATATATTACATTTTGAACCATTTACTTAGGCTTATCTATTAGGGTTTTGCTATCTATTAATACAAGTATATTTGTCAGAGTGATTAACAAACTATTAATACAATTTTTCGGTTACCCATATATATTATATGTAATATACTAATATATTAAATTATTTCTTCTCAGAATACATAAAAAAATTCGTGGGCACAGTCTAGTTTTGTTTTCATTAGCCAATTTTATACATGGGCAAACAATTATTTTGTCCCTTCAAACTTTGTTTCGGTGATCTCACAATGGGTTTGTCGTTTTTCAATATGAATAATGAACAGATTCAATAAAATATAATTTTAAAATTAAAATTAAAGACAGGTATATGAAGATTTTAGCTAGGCTGGTTGTACCATGATCCAAACACACATGGCTTTGAATTTGGTCATGTTCGCATGGATCTTCTATGAAGGTGGATTGGTGGTCCAAGATCTCTGGGTCATAAAGACGAGATCACCCCTCAATTAATTGAAATTGGTAAATGTTGTATACCAAATCTACATGGTTTATTAATGTATGCCCTCGTGGGGTCTTAAGAATCATGCATCAATCTTGTGAACAAAAATTTATGGAGCTGGGAAATTAATCAACTGCAGTATATATAAGATGGTTAGACATTCTGCTTACACCGTTGTAACTTGAATTCAAGTTTAAAGTTTTATAATTAGAGGTATCATTTTTTTGACAGTTTTATCCGACTTTGTATGACATTTTGTTCCTCATCGAATTTAAGTTTGAAGTTTCGTAATTAAACGTATCATTAATTTGACGGTTCTACCATACCTTGTATGACATTCTGCTCATCAGCTGTAACTCGAATTCAAGTTCGAGTTTCATAACTAGACACGTCTATCATTTGTAAATTCCATTGTAAATTTTTAATTAGTTTAATGGTTATCTCTGAACTTGCGTTATTTAAAAAAGAGTCATGTTAACTGGTGTCTTGAGACACTCGTTAAGGAAGTAAAAATAGTTTTTTTTTTCATCATAAAAAGTAACAATTTTTTTACTTTCATAAAGTTGACTATTCTATTTTTCATCACTTTCTAATACAAAGTTTTTATATTAATTTTAGTGTCCCGGAGACACTAATTAACATTTTCTTTAAAAGAAAATGTTTGAACTTGCATGAAAATGAGTCTTCCCTAATTTTTTGTATTATAAAAGAAATAATGAAGCTGGGAAATGAAAAAGAGATCCATATCAAATATCTTATCCTAGGCAACCCATGTGAATGCAAAAGTTATTTTAATCTCAATGTCCCTTTTTCTAGCCTACATATGGTGGCTGTTCTTTATTTCTTCGTTTTTCCTTTAGTTTCTTTGTTTTGTGGTCGGCAATAATAATTATGTTTAATAGAATGATAAAATTGGGTATCAAGAAAATCAAGCTGACTTAGTGGCAGGTTAGAGAATAATTGCCTTTTTGTACAAATAACATGACAAAATTAGGCAACAATTAACATGGTTGCATGTGATTTTATTTAGTTTAGAAAATCATGTCACCATGAATTTTATTTTTAACGTATTTTTTTTTTTGAGGGAGCGAATAATTTTTTTTTAAAAAATAATTTAAATCATATTATTAATCAAAAGGAGAAGCAATAATAATTATGTTTAATAGGATAGGATGAGAAAATTGGGCATCAAGAAAATCAACCTGACTTAATAGTAGGTTAGAGAATAATTGTGTTTTTGAACAAATAACATGACAAAATTAGGACACAATTAACATGGTTGCATTATTTCAAAAAAATAAAAAATAACATGGTTGCATTTGATTTTATTTAGTTTAGAACATCTCGTCCTTGTAGGTTTAGCTCAGTTGGTAAGAACAATGCATAAAATATGCAAGATCTGGGGTTCGAACCCCGACCACCACCAAAAAAGTATAGAACATCCCGTCGCCACAGAATTTTTTTCTTCAGCCAATGAGCTTTTTTAATAAATAAATTAACTCATATTATAGTTAAAAGGAGTTTAAACTCAACAGTGCATTGACCGCTAGCCTAAGAAATAGTCGTCCTCGCAAAAATCTGAGCAACTATATTCGTTTGTCATCAAACATATTTTACGACAAAGATCATCTCATGTATAAGTCTATGCTACCATCTCTCATTCGGTGATCCAATGGTTGAAACTATTTAATTACTTTATTTTACTTTTTCTCTCTCATCCATGTATAGATCCAACAGTTGTAACTACCGCAGGATAGACCACGGGAGAAGATTGACGGGAGGGGATCCAAATTCCAAATTTTACTTCAAAGTTTGTTTTTTTTTTTTAAGAAATATTTTACCTCAAAGTTAGAATGTAAAGATAAACTAGCTATTATTAGGTGTAGAAATCATTGAACTAAACTTGCAAACACCATATGAGATAGCTATTAAATAACAAATTTGTCCCCTTCAATTGTCGACAATCGACATCTTTTTTAACTTTGTTCGGGCTGGAATAAATTCTCTTTCACTTATTCTAACACAACAACCCCATGATGCAAACTCATATCCAAATTATATTTATGATAAGTGCTAAAACACTCTCTTTTTAACACTCACTCAAACATTCCAATTTTAATTGGATAAAACATATGTGTATCTTACCATTTTATATGGATCATATTTTTAATGTGGAATTCACATTAATTTCACTCAATAAAAAAGAGAATGTTTAAGTAAATGTTAAAAAAAGATCGTTGCTAACAATTCTCTTAAGACATCCTTAATACATCTTGCTTTTCCACCATGCCTTATTGAAAGCTTAAAAGTTACAAGAACTTACCCCACCTTTTTTACATGTCAACCTTTCCCATGCCATCAACCTAATATCTCTATTATTAGAACCTTTTCCCCACAAAAACACATTTAACTTTTTTTCAATACTACCTCCGGTCCTATTTATAAGAAAAAATTGGGTCAACAAAAGTTAATATATCTGGTTCAAAATTCAGTCCAGATACATTAACTTTTATTGACATAACTTCTTCTTATAAATAGGACCGAAATGAGTATCACAAATTAGAATTAAAACATTTTGAGTTATCGTATCCATATAAACTTGATAATATTTGAACAATTCAATAATATTTTAGTATTCTAAAATAGGGTTTGAACAGTTGTTTGTAAGGTAAATGAGATAAAATCATGAAACTTAACATATTAAAAAGTTGTGTTGGGATAAGATTTCATTAGATATTTATCTAATGCATTGTCTTGATCGATTATATACTTTAAGTGTTTCAATTATACATTCATCTTCCACTTATGAACGTTTCTATGTACAAAAAATAATGAGAGGACTATTGTACCTATTAGCTTCCAATGTCTCATCCAATTAATCTATACAATATCATTAAGTCCTGACAATAAGCACTTAATTAAGTTGGGTTATTTAGGAAATGTTATGCTTACCATCCTACCCAAGCCAAAAAGAGTTCTCTTCCCAAACCTTCCTTATTTTTGGCATAATTGTACAAATAAGTGTACATAAGGATAGTGGGTTCTGCCACTCCTAGTATTAGGAGAGGTTGCCCACCAAAAGTGGAGTGTATGATTCCACAAATGGCTGTAGAAGCCGGTGTTTCCACAGTGCTTAAGCTTCCATCTACAAAATACAAACAAGAAATTGTTCAATCTTAATGCCAAAGAGTTATGCTCAAGAAAGAACGAAGAAGATCATGAATCAACCTGTGTCCCTACTGAGTTGCGCGCCGAACGCAATAACAGGTAGTGCAGAGGCAAAGAAAATATACATAGTCGGTGCCAATATCATGTCATTACATTAGTATTATTATCGTTACATTACATGATCATACACATAGTTCTAAATCACGGTCTGCAATTGCAGTTGTGGCGGCAGTGCAAAGGCTTTAATTGTCTCTACAACGGCAACTGTGGCCATACCAACTGCATTTGCTTACGTCGCAACATAACTGCAACCACAATTTCCAACCATGATCATACATGCATACATACAAACATGAATAAATCCATATATAAAAGAAGCTTACTCGGTTCATAATCATAGCTCACATAGTAGCATAATACGTACGCAATTAAAAACACTTGCATAATAGCAGCATAACACTTGAAATAATTGTCTAATTGAAACATTAAATAAACTCACAAGTCTCAAACAAAACAACAACTAAAGTTGCCTTCTTTAGTTCCACCACCACGACCATAATCGAAGATATAAACAGATGATGTGAGAGGAGCGAAGCTCTCGAACGAATGGGAGAGGAGCGAGAACCGTAGCATGGGAGGATGTCTAATCCTTTTGCAGCCGCAAGGATCAAAACTTATATATTAATGTGTGAATTTTTTTTGGATTGAATTTTCTATAAGGAATTCATAAAACTTAAAAATGATGTGTGCTTCAAAGTGGCAAAAACAATGTTATCTGAACTTTTCCACCTAGTTTCTTGCGTTCTTAATATAATGATTTATATTGACATTTTCTTTTTCTTTCAAATTTCTGTCTGAATAGGTCAATTTAATTTTAAAAGAAACCGGACAACTTTCTTATACTTAGAGTGTCATGATTTACATGAGAATTGGTGTCTTATCGTGTTTAACCATTAGTGTTAATGTGTTTTAGGAGTATATCTCAACAATAGTTGAGTAATAACTTATCCTTGAAATGGATACTTTAACAATCATCACACTGCTGTTATACACTTTCTGCAATAACTTCATTGCACACCAAGTTGTCATGCCATGAACACGATACTTAAAGCAACATTGTGCACTTTGTTTGGAAATTATGCAACTTAACACATTCTTGGAGTTCTTATTTA
>Ga0228710_1001145_pt1 | contig 38642 bp, 23 predicted proteins | sample MedpolnodulmetaG_FD_177995 | JGI IMG/M metagenome (GOLD analysis project Ga0228710, IMG submission 177995) | Root nodule microbial communities from Medicago polymorpha collected in Santa Monica, California, United States - pink nodules | ecosystem: Host-associated > Plants > Roots > Nodule...
TGTTCAATCAGAATCTCTAAGAATAGTACTTTGATTATGGATCCTGCACACTTGAACAAATTGTTTAGCATATCCAATTGATTATTTTTAATACCTTGTTATTGTCAAAACTCAATAGGTGACTTGTTGCACCTCCCGACAAATGGTTGACATTACCGGATATGGGACACATTGTTGCATCTTGTTACAATAGGCCGGTGGTAGAGATGATTACCCTTGATATTGGAGTCTTCAAGACTTTTTTCCCACTTAGAGGTCGGCCTTCGATTAACCCGAAAAGCAACATGATTTGCCTTGGTTTAATCCCAGATCATTTTGTCCTTCTTTCGTTGAAAGATGGTTGCCCACTACCTCCATCATCCACGGAGTGGAAAAATCACATGAGCAATGAGGCGGCAACATGTGAGGATGAATTCTTGGATCAACACAATCGTTTCCGAACACTCATGGAGATTGAGCTAAAAGAGAGACCGGTTTTACCAAAAAACCCAACAAATCAAGACAATCCTATTATGTTTGATGACACTCCGGTTAAAGCAAACGAAGAATTTGAAGATGTTCTGGAACATTTATATTATTTACTTTTATTAGATGAAATATGACACTTTTTGGTCGGTGTTAATCAGTTTTTTGGTCGATATGCGCCGACATATTTTTTTTGATATATAATGTAATGGCCATTTTTTGTGGCAAAGATGTAACTTTATGTGTACTTTCGCATTTATCATAAATTAATGTACTTTATGTGTAATGTGTTGCATAATGTCGAAAATTTGACAAATTTCAAACAATTGTGTAACTTTAACATATTATCGGTTGTGTAATGTTACCGTATAATTGATAAACAATGAAATGTTGATGTTTGTAATTGCTGGATATTGTTGTTTCGGGTATATTTCATGCGGAATTGCCGTTTGAAATTACAGGTACGAACAAGCCAAAATGGCAGGAAAAATCATTGCAGACTACACTGGTTATGTTTACTGGTATGAACGGTAGTTAACTGCCGCTAATGACAACGGTAGTTAACTGCTGCCGGTTTTACCAACGGGGGTTAACTGCCGTTGGGGCAATTGAGTAACTTTCATGTGTCATTAGGAAGCATTTGAAGTCAGAAAAGCAATTTTCTTGGTTTGTTGGTTATTGAGCTTACCATGTGGGTCCATTGGCTTCAATATAAAACTCCATTTTCTACCCTAGCACATGTCTTTTTTGTTGAAGGGAGCCATCAACACATCCCTCCGTTTGCCTTTTTCATCTGTCATGCGTGCTTCTTTTTGAAACGCGGTGAGTCATATTTTCTTTATATTTCCTATTGCAAGCGTTTTCTATACTTTTTCTATGGTTTGGATTTCTTTTTCTTCCTTATGAATTGAAGAATCTAAAGAAAGAGTAGAAGAAACGTAATTGTAATTTAAGCCAGGAAACCATATCTGAGATCGGAGCTTGATCTTCAAGAAATACTTTGTTCAGATCTAGTTTTGTTTGTTTTTGATAGGTTCCCTTCACATTAGATAATAATAATTGAGGTGCGTCAGACATTAAATACGGGTATTAGGTAACTCTTTTTTATCATGATTAAAATATTAATTCATCATGTTATGTGAGTTTAGTCCCTTCTGTTAAACTCAACATGTTAAACATTAATTCGTCATTTGATTTAGGGATTTTTTTGTAATATCTGTTTTTGAGCTTATAGTTTTAATTGATTTCTTATAAGTTCATTTGACTAAAAAGACCTATTTGTTAACAATCTCTTTCTGATGAGCTTATAACTTATTTTTATGAGTTTATAGTGGTTTGTGATAAACTAATTCAAGTAGCTTATAACTTAAAACTTATAGCTTATCATTTTTTGTCTCAATTTTACTCTTGAAATCTTAATTGATAAAAATGAATATAAATTAAATGCATATTTTTTTATGTCATTTCATATTTATTAGTTACTTTAACCGTTAATTTTACTAAACATATAGTTTATCTGCTATCACTTATAATTATAAGTCATATGTTATAAACTCATTCGCTATAAACTAGCTTGTCAATTATGTGTTTTTTTTTACCAAATACAGTCTAAATTGTAAAATCGTAAAATTGTATGAATTTGCGATTTTGCGATCTTTCAGATCCTGCATGTCTTCCTTGTAAATCCTGGTTCTCAAGTCGGGTTTGTGACACGGTTACTTAAAAGGAAACTGTATTAATCATAGTAGTCAATAGCTGCCGACATCAGCACTATAGCAGCCGCGTGTAGCGTAGCATCGTCAAACTGTTACGCTAATCGTCGTAGCGGTATGGAATGAGATAGCGGATAGCGGCCGCTTCAGCCGCTATTTGATTTTGGTTGAAAATTTTCAAATTTACTATTTTTTAAAACATTTTCTACGATTTCCAAATTTCTAAATTGATTTTAGGACATTTTGGAGATTTTAAAACCAAATTGACTATGTTGTATGGTTTCTCTATTCTTTTTTTCTTTATCTGTTTTCTTTTGTTTTTAGGTTTCTCTTGTTTTATGATTTTTTATTTGTACTCTATCTTTTGTTTTTTGGTGTTTTGATTTATGAATGTCTCATGAGATTTGAGTGTTATGTTTAATTTTATATTAAATATAAGTTTTTCTTAGAAATATGTAAGCTTGTATGTTCTTTATACCATTATTCATGTAATTTTGTTCAAAAAAATAATCAAATATCAGTGACTGTTATTTGTCATACCGCTATACGCTAACCTGTTATCCCACTTTTGAGGTCGGCCTCTACGCACCACTACCTGAGATTGACTACTATGTTGAATTTTGATTAAGACTTTTGATATTATGCTGGAGACTTGAAAGCTTTCACAAGATTTAGGTGTTTTGTATGATTTATGAATGATTCATGAGTAAAAGCTTTCATAAGATTTGGATGCTTTGTATGATTTATGAATTTTTAATGAGATTTGAATGTTATATTTAATTTTATATTAGATATATGTTTGTTTATAATTTATAGTGTTATTTACGTAATTTATCAAAAAGTTATCAAATAGCGGTCATAGCGCTATGCGCTATCCCGCTATAGCATTTTTGGGGTCGGCCGTTATCTGCAATTAACTACTATGGTATTAATCCAAAACATAGTTACCAATTGACAACAAACAACATATTTACAAAAGATAGTGACATCTTTACTAGGGATGGCAAAATGGGCTGGACCTGCCGGGTTGGCTTGTTTAACCCCCTCTTTTTAGCGGTGTGGATTGCGATTCTGAATCCCCCACTAATAGGGTGCCCGCTCCGCCTGGCCTGCTAAAAAGCGGGATGGGGCGGCTTGTTGGAAAAAAATCAATTAATTTTATCACCTTTGTATCACGATTTTAGCCTCAAATTTTTAACTGTTAGTCAATTGATAACTCATGATGTTTTTATTTTGAATGTCTTATTGATTTTTAGATGATGTAATTTATATGTTTGAATGATTATTTTCAAATTTTAAATGGAGTCATTAGTTATATATTTAAATTTCCTTGAATTGGCTTTAAATTTATATATTTTTACATTGTTTATGTGAAGTTTTTAATTGATATTTAGAAAGAAAAAAAAATTGACATGTTAACCCATCGGTCCGCCATAAAACGGAATGGGGATGAGATTTTCAACCCCACATCTCTTGTTAATTCCTGCTCCGCTCCTTTTTAGATGAGTTATTGACTGGGCGGGACAGGGCAGCTTAGCCTTTTTTCTATCCCTAATCTTTACCAATTACATAGGTTATTGTATTATCTCTTGACCCACTTTATCTCTTGTTTATCCCTGCTCCGCTCCTTTTGGTTTATGGTATAAAATCAATGTAAAGTTATTTAGATTTATAGTATTAAATTTGGTTTAATATATATAATGATGGATGAAGTATATAATTGGCGAGTTCGTGATTTATTTTTAACATTTGAGACTTCGTTACTTTAAGATTCGAAAATTTAAGTTGTTTATGACTTTATGCAATTTATAATATATAGGGTTTAATATGTTTTTTGTTCTTATAAAATTTGGACCTTCTAAGTTTAGTTCTTACTCAATTTTAATAGTTTTTTTAGTTCCTATAAAATATTTCTGCACTCAGGTTTAGTTCCTACTAAATCTAAATTTGTTTAATTATGTTTAAACTCTCAAGTTTTTGAACAATTTTTTGCAGACGTGTTATGAACATTATTAAAATTTCCTTCCCAAAAAATTATCTCAATTTTATTTCTACATCCAGATTTTTATTAATTTTATCTTGAACTAGTGTCGCTTAAAAAAATTCATATTTAATTTATTTCATGTTAAAAAATTATAAACTTTAGTATATGAACCTTTCGTAATGTTCTAAGCTTGTCCCAAAAAAATCATTCAAAAATTAAAGATTTTAAGGATAATTAAACAAACTTTGTTTTCGCAAGGATTAAAATTAAGTAAGGACTAAGTTTAAAAGTTCCAAATTTTATAGGGATCAAACACATATTCATTCAGACCATATTTTAACATACTTTACGGGTATCGTCGCACCTATACCTATGCAACATAGGTAATAAGTAGACAAGGAGATCAAGTTGGATTCAATTATTTTAGTATTTATACAAATAATTGTAGGCTGTTTGGATTCAATTTTTTTCAAGAATAAGTTTATAAAAGACTTTGAAGAAGTGCATACATGGAGATCTAGGAATCTCTAAATTATTGTAGTATTATTACAAGGTGTCTCTTATATTTTTTTCCTTTGTAAATCTGAATCTCTTGTAGTTACAATGCTTGTGTATACTTTGCTTCAGGTTGAACAACTACACTTGAAAAATACGCTTTTAGGCTATTTGATAGTAGAGATTCGATGATGATATGGTCAAAAGACCTTTTTAACCCTGGTGAAAAGAAGTCATCTCATCATAGACATCAAAGCCAAAAGCACGAATATCAAATGCTTTTGAATTCTAATTCTAAAAATAGACAGGTATGTATTCATTTTTTTTTAGTATAGTGTTACACGGCTAAAATACACTTAATTCTCTTTTCAGAGAAATTATGCATAGTGAATTATATTTTCCTACTTTAATTCTCATTTTTTCTTAAGTAGTAAATATATATTTTGAACTTAATATTTGTTTCTATCTACCAAACACACCTCTATAATTAGGAGTGTTTTGGTGTCTGACACGCATCGATGTTCAACATGTGTCGTGGTGTTTGACACTCTTTGGGTCGGTGTCCGACACCCGTATTACCCTTGTACGACAAGTTCCAAAAAAGTTAACTTTTGAGTTATCAGTTTTGAGTGACATTGGATTCAACCCGATTTTCGAGTGATTTAATGTGTGGTATAATCAGATAAAATCGAGTTAATCGAGTGAACTTAAATTCTTTTTTTTAATGATACTACCAACAATCACTGATTTGTTCTCTTTCGTTGCGAAATTCGTCACTGATGCCAAGCACTTTCACCTAGTTCATGGACGAAAACAAAAATATATATTATATTCTTTGTAATTCATGATTTTGGGAAGTGGTGCTGGTCCAATTATCCTTTCGTGATTGGTTCAAGCTTTGTTTGCAATTATCTTTTTGTGAAAAAATCAATTGCAACTAAAAAGGTATTCTAAAGCTTTCTGCCCACCAACTGTTTGTGGAATCGCCTGAGTCGAGAACTTCTTGTTTACCTTGATCCTTGGTGCGTTCCCTTCACGGACTGCCTCACCATGTTCGACTGGCAGGCGGAGCTGGCACCTCTGGACTTAATTCCATTGGTGCACTCACGGTCTCCCTCCACTCAAAATGTGCTTTTTGCACTTGCGGTTCCTATGCCTTCCCATAACGTTGTGCCCCCTCCCAAATCGTTTGCGGCGGTCTTAGGTGGTGCTATGTCTGCTCCATCAGAAGAAGCTCCATACCCGGTTCCCTGCCTTAAGGGTGATTCCCTTTCAATCAAAATTGGACAGGATGAATATTCCAAAGGCCTGGTTGAATGTCTATATGCACTTAGGGGTCGACTGACCTTGAATAAGGGCGACAAGCCTTACATGGCACGTGATTTGGCTACCAAATTAGGCAAGCTTTGGAAAATGGTTCATGAGTGGAAGATGATCTCACTTGGAAGGGTTTTTATGACTTTCTTTTTCAGCATCTTGGTGATTTATCTCGTATTTGGGTGGCTGGCACTGTTTCTTTACAGCCGGGTTTTCTTCGTCTCTCTCAATGGACGAAAGACTTTCACCATAATTCACAGAAACAAAAACATGCTTCTATATAGATAAGGCTTGTTGCGCTTCCACGGGAATATTGGCGTGAACAAACATCGAAAGAAATTGTTAGTGCCCTGGGTACTCCTATCTCTCTTGATGCACCGACTCGTAATTGGGCCATTGGCCACTATGCGCGCATTCTGGTTGATATTGATTTGTCGAAGAGGGTATTTGATGAAATTCTCGTTGAGAGGGAGGGTTTTGCCATCAACGTGGAAGTACAGTATGAACGACGCCCACTTTTCTGTCATCACTGTTATGTCATTGGACATAATGTTATGACGTGCAAATGGTTGCACCCAGAAGCTGCTAAGGAAAATCGTGGTACAACCCAAGTGGCTGAAATAAGTAAGAAATGTACTATGCATCATTGTGGTGACAAAGGAGCTTACTCCTTCGGTACTTTTCAATATGTCGCAGTGCTTCCGCCAGCAGCAGCCATGGAAGTGATAAAAAAATGCTTCAGAAAATGTTGCACCTCTAAAAGATGTCTCAGCCAACACCTTTAGTTTTGCACTGAAAAATGTCACCGATTCGATTCCTCAAGGTGCGCTGCCTAGCCCAGCCATACCCATGTTAGATTTGGTGACGGATGAAGTCCATTCTTCTCCACCTGTGTACAATGTTGAGCATGTTGGCGTGCATGAAGAGGCTTTTGTTTCCCCGGTTTAAGTGATTCCCTCGGACCATCAAAGCACTGCTGAACCTGCTATCACTGCCCTGGATGATACCGATGATTTGGTAGCAGGTCAAGGGTCTGAGCAGCAAGCTTCACCTACTGATGCAATCGTTGCTGCAGCTTGTGCCTCTATCCAGCAACCTTTGACAAATTCAGAACATGCGATGATTGCCACAATTGATGAGAATTGCTTCCCAGGTTGACCCCCCCCGTCCAACATTTTAATTCTAGACTTCAACATGATTTGGATCTTTGGCAACTAATTAAATTGTATGATAAAAAAAAAAGCAGAAGAAGAACCTCCTTTCACCACCGTTTTGACGAAGAATCAAAAACAAATTATGAAAAAGGAACTTCTTGATGGGAAGCCGCTGTATAGTACCCGCTCTAGGGGACCTTCTCCAACTCCCCGATGAATTTTTTCATCTGGAGTATTAGAGCTTTGGAGGTGAAGTGTCAGCAGTCAACTTGTTATATTGCAGCGATATATGTTAGCACATAGTACTTGTCCCATCGGAATTTATGGGTTGATCTTACTCATATTCAGGGTAGGTACCACAGCCCTTGGTTGTTTTGAGAGATTTTAATGTTGTGTTGGGTGCTCACGAGGGTTCTGTTTGGTTAACTGCTTTACCCCCAGCTTTGAGTGTTGATTTCTTTAGGGACAAATGTGGTCTGCCTAATTACAAATTCCCTTAGTCTGCTGTTATTTTTTCTTTATTTTCTGTTTTAGGTTTCTTTCTTGTTTCGAGGGTCTTGGCCTAGTCCCCCACATATTTTTCTCCCTTTTTTAATAATATTTTGAGTTTGGCGGAATAGGATAGAGGTTCTCCGGGGTGCCAACCTAGTTAAGATGTCGGTGCTTCCTCTTGATGCATGTCCTTTCTCCTGGCTTATCCAAAAACAAAAAAAAACTTGCTTGATTTTTCCCAATTTTGCCCAATTTTAAAGATAATAGCATTATTTTATCTTATCATGTGTTTAGCACACTTGTTATTGACATGATAAAAATTTAACGAAGCTGCAGCATATTCATCTCCACAGTCCGATTCCAGCATATCTCTATGAGACAAAAAATTGAAACCATTTTCTCAGTTGATTGGGGGAAAAATTATGAGAAAATTGAAATTGGGAATACATATCATTTCAATTTTTTACAAGAAATTGCTGGAATTGGACGAGAAAATTGAAATTGCTAGAATCATTCAACAATGTATATATTATAGATATATTATAAGAAATTGTTGAAATCAATTCCCATACATTGCTGGAATGGATATATTATGAGATGTATATCTCTATGAGACAAAATTGAAATCAATTTTCTCGATTGATGGGGAACAAGAAACAAGAAACAAAAAGTTATGTGCGTTGCCGATAAAGAAAATTGATTGGGAACAGAAAATTGTTGGAATTGATATCGATTGGGAAGAAAATTGGGAAAAATTGAAAAAGAACAAAATATGAAGAAAGAACAAATTAGGATAAGTTTCTTCATGTTTGATGGAATAGAGGATAAGTGTGTTTGATGGCTTTATGTTATCAGTTTAACCTAGTAAGGATAAAAATAATAAAGGGTGAGAAAAAAAAAAGGACAAGACTAGAAAAAAGTTTAAATTGTCATTTTCTATTGGTGCACCAAACAACGAATTGAATCATGATAATGATAGTTTTATTCTATTTTATCTTCCTATCTTGTGCACCAAACAAACCCTTAAATGATTTGGCATGATAATTTATATTATTTGATACAAGTTGAAATACGAGGATTATTGATACGAGGATTACACTTTATTATGATGATTTTCTATATTTGTTTTAAAATAAGTTGAAATTTTGAATTATTGATGCATTTATACAGTATTATATAAATATATGTCATGTGTATAAGAATTAAATTCTAGCCGATTCAAATCGAGCTCGCGTTCGACTCAACACATTTCTAACCCTAGTAGCAAATAACTAGGTCCGTTTGATGGTCAAGATAGAGAGACAAGATATTTACTTAAATCACATCTTTGAATTTGATGCACCAAAGGGATAAGATAAAATAAACCCCATTTTCTTATTCTATCCGGTCTTGCCTTTGTAATTTCTATCATAAGTATAAATTGGGTTATAAACTATCATGATAAGATTACAAAACCATTCCTTATTTATTATCATGATATCACACCGTTTCTAAAATGTTGTCATTTTTAAAATATTTAATTAATTACAAGAGTAATTTTGTCATTTAATTATGATTAAATAACTATATCTTGTTTGTTATGATAGGATTAATGTTTATCATGTTCATATCATATCATGTCTCTATCCAACTTTGTATCCAATCATGTTTCTATCATTTCCCTACCATCTAACAGACCCTAATACTCAAGAGCGCTTAGATGAGATAGTTATGTTTCCTTCAAATTAATCAAAGGTCTTGGGTTTAAATCAAATTGTTAAAACTCTTGTAAGGGTGCTTGTCGCCCATTAATGTTCTACTCAGTTTCATGGATTTTCTGTTTTGTGCAGACGATTCTCAATTATTATTATTAGTCATTTTTATATATTTTTATTTCAGAAGAGGAAACGTGATCAAAACAATAATGATGGTAATCTTGGCCTCTCATGTCCTTCCCCACGAGATGGAAAAAGAATTATTGTACGAGGAGTACAAAATTATGATTTCCCGCCACAAAATGGTAAAGAAGAATTTTGTCGTATTTGTATACAAGATTATTCTCATCTAAGTGACTTCAATGATTCTATCAAGGAAACGAGTTATCTTATGAATCAAGTGAACCTGAATATCCATGTAAGGGATTTAATGGATGACAATAGTTATTGTAGTACCAAGACATCCATCAAGAAGAAACCGAAAAAAGAAGACATGGATCTCATTCACTCACCCAAGAACTTTTTAGCTTCTAGGGGTAACCATCTTCCAAGACCGGTTATTCCTATCGGACCTAGGTTTCAAGCTGAAGTTCCTAAATGGGAGGCCAAAACCAACATAAATAAATCTAAAAACGATGATTGTTTGAAGTGGTTGGGCACCCAAATTTGGCCGATGCCTTCTTTATCAAAAACCAATGCAAAAGGTATTGATGAAGGTAGGCTTGACTCATGCTCGTCTGACAATCCTGAATCAGTTGATTGCGTTCAAAAACATATTGGCGAAGCTAGAGAATGCTTAAAATTCAATCCCGGTACCGCTTTTTCAAGTTGGAAGTTTGATGACATGGGAGAAGATGTTTCAAAATCATGGACAATGGAAGAACAAAAGGAATTTGAATCCCTAGTAAAATTGAATCCACAATCAAGTGGCACAAAATTTTGTAATCTTGCCATGAAGTACTTTCCATCCAAATCTATGAAGTCCATGATAAATTACTATTATAATGTATACATCCCTAGATGTATGAGTATAGACAGAAGATCTTCCTTTGACGGTATTGATCGTGAACCAAATTGATAACTACAAGATTGAACACGCATGTTGATCAAAAGGTATGACTTTGATTCCAATTTCACAAATTTTTAAATTGAATATGACAAATCATATTACCTGGGGTTACACATCATACCATAAATTGCAATATTGAACGCCAGTAGTTTGATATGTTGCTCGTGTATATGCAAAGTCACCATTTAGAAGACGTGGTCATTAAAATAGGGAACTTTTACGGTACACTCACAAATTATGGTGTATCGATACTTTTGTTTCAAAAGTCTAAAAATTAACTATTATTTTTAATAAATAATGAGCTATTTGTTGATATTTATATCTTAAAAAATATCATTTCATAAGAAAAACATCATTTCATTTTTTTTATAAAAATCATACTAATTTTTTTACATTTTATTGTAAAAAATAATAAAAATTCTCTATTATTAGTTATAAAAATTCAAAAAAATAAAATTTCATTTCGTCGACGTTTTTGGTAAATAAGATTTAGTTATTATAATTATAGATGATAGAAAATAATTTTTTTCTTCAAAAAATAACTCATATAACTATTAATTTAAGGATTTGGTGTACCAATACACTCTAATATTTGAGTATACCATAGAATTTGCCTTAAAAGTATAGCATTAATCATTTATTTATGAGAGTAAGAAGTCTACTAGAGTTAGGTTTCGACGGTTTACCAGACGAAGTAAACCTTCATAGTTACTCCCTACGTCTTAAAATATTAGTCCTTTTTCATTTTTCTTTGTCTTAAATTATTTGTCCTTTTTATAACACCAATACAATATTTATTATTCTTTTTCTTTAAAACTCAAACGGGCACCTAATTTGAGGAGGGAGTAATACAAAGTTTACAAATGTACTTGCATATTTTCCTATAATGAGATCCTCACATCGGCAAGAGAATTCAAATCAAGTCATCGTTGGATATGAAGTTAATCTTTACCAACTTGGCCGAACTATGCCAGTCCTTTTTGACTTATTTTCTTATGTAGAGCACATATGATTGACCTGATTTTGCATACTCTTAAAGACAAAGGCTAGCAACACATTTTTTGACACAATTTCTAACGCATACCCTTCAATTGGTTAAAATTTAAATGGATCTCACCATAATATGTGGGTTTCATTTAAATTTGGTGGAACTCATATGAATATTAACCAATAAATGAGTGTGTTGATAGCATTATTCCTCCCATACAAGATAAGCCGAATGTGTTTTAAAAAAAATAATAGTCTTGTGTGTTGAAATTGGAGTCTAACTCACTCTTATAAAACTGACTTATAAGATGAGGAAGTCTCCTCTTTGTAAACTCTTATTAAGAGTCTATCTATCCGATGTGAGACTTGGGTTTTTCTCAATACATGTCCATTACTCTTTGGGTTTGGTGCGTGGATAGGTAGGTGACCCTTGAATTCTACAAGCTTTGATACCGTGTTAAAATTAGGGCTAACTTTTTCTTACAAAATCAGCTTATAAGGTGAATAGTGTCTCATCTTTATAAACTATGATCAAGAGTATTATCTATCTGATGTGGGACTTGGGTTTTCTCAATATTGTGCAATGCATAAAATGACTAGGACTTGATTTTGTAGAAAGCCCTAGAGAAGAGGTTGGGATTGTTTATATTAAGAGCTATCAAGTATATGTATGAGTGAGCTTTGACTATGTGAGGATGCAAGATGAGTTTATCGACGATTTTTCCATAACAATAGGATTGCACCAAGGGTCAACCATAAGTGCTTATCTTTTTACTTTAGTGTTGGATGTACTTACGGAACACGTCTAAGAGTTAGCATCGAGATGTATATTTTTTGCAGATGATGTGGTCCTTGGAGAATCGAGGGAGCAATTGAGTGGGAGGTTAGAGGCAAGCTTTAGAAATGTATGGCTTCTGCCCGAGTTGAAGGAAGACATAGTTTATAAAATGTAATTTTAGCAAAAGGCGAAGTAGTCTTGCTCTAGGGGTGAAAGTTGGAGATCATACCGTTAGGTACATGGTAAATATATATTGGGTCAATAGTACAATATAACAAGGAAATATATGTAGATGTAAATCATCGTATTTAAGTTGAGCAGTTGAAATAGAGAAGAGTTTCAAGTGTTTTATGTGATATGTAAGTTCTGCTCAAGTTGAAGGGAAATTCTATTGGACAACTGTTAGACCGACTATGCTGTATGAAACAGAATGTTGAGTGGTTAAGAACCAACACAAGAATAAATTAAATTTAGCGGAAATGATGATGTTACATTGGATGTGTGGTAAGAGTGTGGTAAGATTAGTCGTTGGATGTGTGTCCTTAGCGTCTGAATGATTTTCGACCAATCTCTATGGTTGGAAGTTTATACAAAGTTCTTTCAAAGGTCCTCTCAAACAGATTGTGAAGGGTTATGTCTAGTGTTATTTCGGAAACTCAATCAACTTTTATTCATGGTAGACAGATTCTTGATGGTATCCTCATTGCTAATGAGATTGTGGAAGATGCTAAGCGCCTGAAAAAAGATTTTCTCTTATTCAAAGTTGATTTTGGGAAGGCTTTTGACTCAATTGATTGGTTCTACCTTGAAACAGTTATGAAAAAAATGAATTTTCCAACATTATGGTGTAAGTGGATTATGGAATGTGTCAGTACGGCCTCAACGTCTGTTCTTGTTAATGGCAACCCAACTGATGAATTCAAATTTGAACGGGGGTTGAGGCAAGGTGACCCTCTTTCTCCCTTTCTTTTTTTAATAGTTGCTGAAGGATTGAATGTCATGATGAATGCTTTAGTAGAGGCTGGACTTTTTTCTGGTTACAAGGTGGACGCTAATAATAATCATGTTTCCATCACTCATTTACAATTTGCTGATGACACCTTGTTAATTGGGGATCGAAGTTGGACTAATGTTAGAGCTCTGAAAGCTCTTCCCCTTCTCTTTGAAGCAACATCTAGTCTCAAAGTGAACTTCCACAAAAGTATGTTAGTAGGTGTTAATATTCCTGACTCCTGGTTGGCCGAGGCAGCCTCTGTTCTTCATTGTAAATTGGGCAGAGTTCCTTTTCTCTATTTGGGACTGCTTATAGGTGGTGATCCTCGCAAATTAAAATTTTGGCAACCCTTGATTGACCGTATTAAATCCAGATTATCGGGTTGGAAGAGTAAAAATCTATCTTTGGGTGGTCGTTTAGTTCTTCTAAAGTTTGTCTTGTCCTCTCTTCCGGTCTACTTTCTTTCCTTCTTCAAAGCTCCCGCAGGTATCATTTCCTCTATCGAATCTATTTTTAATTGTTTTTTTTTTTGGGCTGTGAGGAGGTTAGGAAAATTTCTTGGATTAATTGGGACATTATTTATTCCAAAAAGGAGGAAGGAGGCTTAGGAGTGCGGAGGATTCGTGAGTTTAATTTGGCTTTACTTGGTAAATGGTGTTGGCGTATGCGGGTTGAAAATAGGAGTTTATGGTATAGAGTTTTAGCCGGTAGATATGGGGAGGTAGGAGGTATAATCGCAGAGGATGGGCGGTTTAACTCTGTTTGGTGGAATAATTTAATAAATATAAAAAATGGGGCTGGTGTGGGAGGTGTGCGGTGGTTTGATAAGAGGGGGAAGCTTGGAAGTGGCAGCGTCGTTTGTTTGCTTGGGAGGAGGAGAAGGCACGGGAGTGTTGTGATATTTTAACTAATACTGTTTTGCAGCCTAATCATTCTGACACGTGGATTTGGCACTTACATGCTTCCAGAACTTATAACGTCACAAGTGCTTATAACTATCTTTTGACACCAACCAGCAACAACTTGTCAGCAACTCTCACGTCAGAAATCTGAAACAAGGAAGTGCCCCTGAAAATTAGTCTATTTGCTTGGCGTCTGTTGCAGGATAGATTACCAACAACGGACAATCTAATTAAAAGACACATTTTACTTCCAAATGCTCATTTATGTGTGGGTGGATGCGGTATGATGGAGGATGCAAAGCACTTATTTCTCTCTTGTGATTTTTTTGGTAAACTTTGGTACGGTATTTTCCACTAGCTTGGTTACCACATAGTGTTTCCTGAACATGTGTCAGACCATTTATATCAATTTGGCTCCTTAGAAGGCTTCTCAAAAGGCAATCGCTCCGCTTTTCATCTTATATGGTTATCTTGTGTGTGGGTAATCTGGCTTGAAAGGAATGCTCAGGTTTTTCACCAAACAGAAGCTTCGATTAATCAATTTCTAGATAAAGTTAAGCTTCAATCTTACTGGTGGCTGAAAGCAAATTGTCATAGTTTTGTTTTCTCCTCCATTCATGGTGGTTAAATCATTTACCTTGCCTGGGAATTATTATGTAACATGGTGGCTTTCTTTTTTGGTTAATTCCTATTTTTGTTACCTGTTTGATTTTAATTGTAATTGAGACTCTTTCAGCTGGGTTTTCGGCACTCCTTGTGCTGAAATCTTCAGCCTTTCAGTAATATATTCCATTTTAGCTTTTTCAAAAAAAAAAAAAATTAGACGTAATAATATTAAAAATGACTATTAAAGAGAGAGTTAGGTGGCACCTATAATAGAAAAGATTGTGGTAAATAGGCTTAGGTGATATGGGCATGTAGAGAGAAGACATGTAGATTTTGTAGTAATAAAAGTAGATCTGATGGAGGATAGTCATATTACAAAAGATAGAGGAAGACCTAGAAAAACTATTAAAACGATTTACATTTTAATGAGTTAGATCTAAATATGGTTTATAGTAGACCATTATGGCGTAATTTGATCTATGTAGCCAACCCCACTTAGTGGGATAAGCTTGATTGTTGTATAATTGTATACCCCTCTGCTTTAAAATTAATGTGACTTGAACAAAAAAAGTTGTTCCATAATGAATGTTATTTTCAATTTTCAATGAAATTTTAGTTATTTCTTTCCAATTGTATTTTCTATAGAAATGCTAGATTTTTCCTTTGAATGACTTTAAAGAAATGTTAATGGCACTCTCTTTTTTATATTCTTTTTAATACTTACTTTCTTATTAGTTGAAATCAATGTAGGTATCACACGTTATAAATGAGTCAATATAAAGTGGTGACTTTAAAGAAATGTTAATAGCACTCTCTTTTTGATATTCTTTTTAATACTTACTTTCTTATTAGTTGAAATCAATGTGGGTATCACACGTTATAAATGAGTCAATATAAAGTGGTGATATCTACGTGGATTTCATCTAATAGATTGAGTGTTACAGAGAGTATTACAAAGTGTTCTTAGTACTCATCTACATATACTTCTACTTTGTATTTATGATAGTGGAAAATATATCAATAGTCAATAAGAATGATACAATAAATAGTTTTTTTTTGTCTTGCTAACAAGTGTCATACGGGCAGGGACACTTGTTAAGAATTAATAAATGGAAACAATTGATAACTTTCATGTAGAAAAAATTATTCTTTAAGTGTTTCAATGTATTGAATACACAAATCTCAAGATAAAATTTCCATTTTAACTTCTTATCAAGTGTCCTTAGGACATTTGATACTATTTACTCCTTTTTTTAAGTATTGATAAAATAAATAGTTACTAATTTTTTTTAATAATTTCATTTTTTTTAAAAAAGTATGCATAATTCTTGTGGAGACGAACTTATAAATTTTATGACTTCGATGCATTTTTAGTACACTTTCTATGAGTATATCAAGTTTTTGTCCTATTGCTCTTGTAGACATTTGTCTTTTTGATTTGTCAAAACTATGCTGGAATTGTTCTATTAACATATAACTTTTTTTGTCCTTTGTTTTTTATATCAAAATACTTTAAATTGTTACCAATCTTGTTTCCAATTTGTTCAGGATTGGATATTCCGACGATGTTGTATTTCAAGAGTTATAAGGCAAGTTATATCAATTTTAAATGAAGACTATATTCGATAATGACGTAGAAATAAAAGCAGAAGGAATTGGATGAAACCGTGAAACAATTGGAAGAACAAAGATAAAGAAGATGGTTTGGTCTAGTCGGTTGATAGCTCGATTTTTGCTCCTTGGTCACGGGCTCAATTATATGTTGCCATCGAATTATCTTTTGATTTTTATTTGCAAAACGGATAAAAACTCGGTAAATTGACACTGGTTAGTTTCAAATCGCTACTCCCCAACGAATGGTCTCAAGTGTTAATCGCCATGCCAAATTGTTGCATCTGATTATGGGAACTTTATTCTATAAACTATCTTTAATCAGTACCACTGCTTTGGGTATGCAATCTATTTTAAGGATTTCAAAGTATCCTGAACGTGATTCATACATTTTCTCACTTGCATTCGGCTTACATAAATTGGTGAGCCTAAAACTTGGTGTCTTCCAAAACACTGATTATTTTAAAGGTGGAGAGATTGAGTGTAAGTATACATTGTCCAAGTTATAGTATAAAAAGATATTCATCCCATAGAGACTAGGAAGCTATAGCTTTCTATAGTTCTCCAGTAGAAAATTTGTTTGCAAGAAAATAAAATATTGGAAACACACCTAATTTATTTGTGTAACATTCATCATATCCATCTTATACAAGTTATTTGCGAGATACTACTGAGATTTATGTCGATATCGTGAATTATTGCCTCTGTCTAAGTCATCCACCACAATCTTTTGTTAGTTAAAGCCTTTTCAAACGACACACGACAAAATTGAAGAAACACTTCAGCTAGGACTGTAATCGACAATTCATTTGTCATGTAATTCAAATGGTTATGTCATGTTGATGGTGGTGATACTGATCTAAAGTTTGTGTTTTTCGACGGAGAACCAAGAGGCGAAAGGCCTTATGGAAGAAACATCGTATACATATCCATATCTTATCATCATATCCATCATGTACAAGTTGTTTGTGAGATACTATTGAGATTTATGTCGATATCATGAATTTTTACCTCTGTCTAAGTCATCCACCACAATCTTTTGTTAGTTAAAGCCTTTTCAAACGACACACGACAAAATTGAAGAAACACTTCAGCTAGGAATGAAATCAACAATTCATTTGTCATGCAATTCAAATGGTTGTATCATGTTTACGGTGGTGATATTGATCTGAAGTTTTCGTTTTTCGACGGAGAACTTAGAGGCGAAAGGCCTTATGGAAGAAACATCGTATACATATCCATATCTAAAAGAAAGTGGTAAACGTAAATTCGTCATCGATGATGTGCAACAAGAACACAAGTTATCTCCCCAATCTTGATGGTTAATCCATCAATGTTTGGTTTGATTGAAGTGATTGAAACTGAATCGATTATGTTTCTGAAGTTGAAAAAAACAATTTGATCTTTAAAGGTTGTTGTTGCAATTGAAGATTTTAGAATTTCTAGTATGAAGGTGTTGAAAACTTCATCACCATCGAACTCCTCTTCATCTTTTTCTAGTATGAAAGAGGAAAAATAATATTTATAGATGGGATATCACACTAATACCATATTATGAATCAGAGAATATCTTGGTTCTAGATCTAATAATAGAGAAAATATTGCTCTTAAAGAGTCATTGTAATTGATAAAAGATATGAAATGATACAATGGGTGTTCCTATTTATACAACTAGTTGGTCTAACTTACTTCCTAACCAATTGATAAAAGATACTTCTATTTTATGAAATATTAAGCTCTTTGTTTATTGTAAAAAAAATGTCGCTTGGAACAATTTGATTCCTTTGAACATTCCAATGTTTTCTTGGAAATTACTAAATCATCGTTTCCAATTAAAATCAATTTAATCCGCAGAAGGGGTTCAAAATTTAGCATTGTCATTGTGTGGAGAAGAATAGTAATTTGAATGAAACATCCAAACATTTGTTTATTGAATGTCAATGTTGTTTGTAAATTCTGGTCTGATATACTATCTTGGCTAAGAATCAGCAATGCGTTGTTCAACAATGATTTTTGTCATGTGGTGCAATTTATTTCATGGTGGGAGAGCTTTGACTAGTATGACGACGTACAATTTTCGATCTACTTACGTAAGACATCTAAGAGTTCGCTTCGAAATATATGTTTTTTTTGTAAAAAATATAGTTTTGCTTGGAGAGTCGAGGGAGAATGTAACATCCCAGACGACTTTAAGCATTGTCGACTGACCCTACAAACCAACATGAGTCTTTTCAACGTGTTCTGTCCTCACGCGCACGCTTACCGGGAAACTTCCCGGTAGGTAACCCATCCAAAGACTACTCCAAGTCAAGCACGCTTAACCGTGAAGTTCTTATGGAATGGGCTACCAAAAAAGAAATGCATCTTGTTGATATAAGTAGTACCAAACAATTCTTATAAGCCTTCCTTCAACCATGCAGTCTCATACCTGCACGGCCTCAGGATCCCTCTCATTCCGGTGTGATTCAGTTCCTCTAGAAGTTGTCGGGAGCCGCTCATTGTCGTGCCTTGTGCACTGGCGACCACTCTTTGCCCTCGTCATCCTTGGGTGTTACACGCCCACAAGTTTCCGCTTGGTTCGTCCCCAAACCACATCGTACTGGGAGAGGTCTGCCCTGATACCATTTGTAACATCCCAGACGACTTTAAGCATTGCCAACTGGCCCTACTAACCAACACGAGTCTTTTCAACGTGTTTTTTCCTCACTCGCACGCTTATCTGGAAACTTCCTGGTAGGTCACCCATCCAAAGACTACTATAAGTCAAGCACGCTTAACTGTGGAGTTCTTATGGAATGGGCTACCAAAAAGAAGATGCATCTTGTTGATATAGGTAGTATCAAACAATTCTTATAAGCTTTCCTTCAACCATGCAGTCTCACACCTGAAAGGCCTCAGGATCCCTCTTATTCCGGTGTGATTCGGTTCCTTTAGAAGCTGTTGGGAGCCGCTCATTGTCGTGCCCTGTTACAGAGAAGTTGAATTGGAGGTTGAAGACAAGTCTTAGAAGTGTATGACATTCTCCTTGGTAGAAGCAAGACAAAGTATATGAAATGTAATTTTAGCAAGAGGCAAAATATTTTTGCCGTAGAGGTGAAAGTTTGAGATCATACCATACCATAAGTTACACTAATTAAACATTTTGGGTTCATAGTGCAAAACGACTGAAAAATAGAAGCAGATGTAAATCTTCATATTTAAGTTGGATAATTGATATGGAGAAGAGTCTTATATGTTTTATGCGATACAAAAGTACCGTGCACGTTCAATGGAAGATTTTGTTAGAAGCTGTCAGATTGACAATTTGTATGGAACAGAGTGTTGGAGATTAAGAATCAACACAGGAATAAAATAAACATATATACTAGACATGAGGATGTTGCGTTGAATGTGTGATAATACTAGACAGGATAAAATTAGAAATGGTAACATTAGAGAGGGAAAGTCGAGGTAAAGGCTTGTAGTAAGAAGCACCTATAGTGGAAAATATGGTGGAAAATGGGTTTAGATGATTTGAGTATGTAAAGAGAAGACATGTAGATTTTGTAGTAAGAAGAGTAGATCAGATGGATGATAGTCAGATCACTAGAGGCAAGGGAAGATCTAGAAAAATTATAAGATAAACTATTAGAAAATATTTAGATATTAATGAATTGGACTCAAATATGATTTATGATACAACATTATGACGTAATTTGATCCAAGTAATTGATCCCGCTTAGTGGGATAATACTTCGTTATTGTTGTTTTTATGGTGTCTCGTGGAAAGGAAGTAAATGAATGCCTTAATTCAATTTGGTTGACGTGCATATGGACAATTTGAAAGCAACAAAACCATGTGATTTTCGGTAATCATAAATATTTAACAAGTTTTCCTATTGACATGGTTAATCTTTTGGTATGGTCATGGGTTAAGTCTAAATTAAAGGGTTTTTTTTCCTTATGATTTATGGAACATTCAACCACTCAGATGTCTAAGAGTTGTTTTATATGTTATTTAATTTTCATTTTGGGTTAGTGACATCGTTGTTTTGACGCCTTATTGTATTTTGGGATAGTGACATCGTTGTTTTGGTCCCTTTATTGTAATTATTAAATTTGGTAACTTTTCATCTTAGTACTCCTTCTGTTTTGATTGTGTTGCTATAATATGTCATATTTTTTTGCGTTTAAAAAAAAATTGTTGTGAATTTGATAAACTGATACTAGTTAAATATTGGCTAAATTGCATTTTTGGTCCGTTAACTATTTTGCTAGTATCGCTTTGGTCCCTTAATTAAAATTTGATTTATTTTAGTATCTTAACTTTCTATCTGTTACACATTTTGCCCCTTTCCGTTAATTTTAATTCAAAAACGTTATGGTTTCTTCATTTTTTTCTAGAATTTTTCTAGGATTTTTGTTGTTGAAGGTTGTGGGGATGATATGAAGATGAAGAAGAGGGGAAGAAGATGAAAAAACTCTAATGTTTTTGAATTAAAACTAACATAAAGGACCAAAATGTGTAATAGAGAGAAAGTTAAGATACCAAAATAAATCAAATTTTAATTAAGGGACCAAAGCGATACTAGCAAAATAGTTAAGGGACCAAAAGTACAATTTAGCCTTAAATATTTGATTGATTGTCAGTTAAAACTATTGTTTAACTTACTTTTTTTGAAAGAGTTTAACTTACTTTTTCTTATGAATGTATCTCAATATAAATATAAATCATTTTAATTTCAACTTACTTTTAATCAGGATTTAAAAAAATCACACTTTTAATCAGAATCACATTTTATCAACGCAAAATCAAACACACACTATACGAAAAGACACTTTCCAAAAATGCCTTCAATTTTCAATTCAAATAACACATATAACAAATATATAAGAATAAATTAAAATATTAAAAAATGATACAAATTGTAAATATCTGACTTTTTAGCTTATCATTTAAAAAAGATAATGAACAAGAGTGGATTCAAATATCAAAAAAAATCTAACACAAATTTTTTGTTTACCATACAAAATATTTCCCGTAACAAACACGATTTAAGTATATATCCAGTTATTTTCCTTTATCTTTAAAAAAGGTGTAAAAAACTATATCAATTACATGTTACTATAAATATAATCAATAAAAAATGATCACTATTTTATTTTTATTTTATATATAGACAAACCAAAATAACACCGAGTTGATCAATAATTCCGTTATATGCTTTGACAATAATTTGTAGATAAATCGACGTACAAATAATTTCCATTAATATTTAAAAATTGTAATCAAAATTATACAAAATGTGACACCCTGAACCCCTTAAGCGACAAATTACGCAAATAATACAATTATTCAAGGATCTAGATGCTACATCTTCAATAAGTCCATCATGCCAGTAACGGAGCCAGAAATTTTGTATAGTGAGGGCACCAAAATATATATATATATATATATATGCGCACACACATATATAATTTCTTTATTGAAAACATAAATATACATCACACTAAAGTAAAGAACTAGCAAAAAAATGTAATTGCAATTTATGACACTTCACATATGGAGGGTGTTCAACACACCGAATAGAAGCGAAACAATAGTGGTGGAAACAACACACTAAATAGAGTCTGATTTTCAGGCATGCCAAACGAAATGAGTATCTTAAGTTTCACCATTAACACAAATTTAAGCTCTACAAACTAATAATATATGTTCCATCTCATTACATTAATCAATAAATTATAAATGTATAAGATATAAAATATCAAATTACAACAGGGGGTTTAACCTTTAAAAGATCAAAGTAGGAAACTAAAAGTGAGAGAGGTTTTGTATTATATGCAGTGTTCGTTTCCTTTAATGAATTTTATTATGGATGTGAGACAAAAACAAATGTATTATTGAAATTTTGAAGCGTGTCATGTGTTCTATGTGAGTGGAATAGATAAGTTTCTAACATGATGATAGATTAGTGTGGGCTGCTTGGTAAAATTTCAACATAGATATGTAGTACTAAGTAATTTCACAAAACATAGTGCAGGCATGTGCTCCCACTATGTTATATGTGCCTCCGCCACTGCATCATGCATAAATAATTTTTCTCAAACATCGCAGCGGAATAATAATAACAGTTCATCAGATAAATAAAACATCTCCAAGTAATCATGTCATATAATCATACTACATCACCAAATATAAAATCTCAACTCAATAGACTGAGTGAATAAAAATCTCCTCAAGACATAATGGAAATAAATAGACAAACACCCCTAAATCATAGTTCGGCTCTATAGACTCCAAAGCAAAACGAGGTAGCTCCTAGGCTAACCTTCAGCAACTCACCAAGCTAAAGCAAACTACTCATGCACGCCGTCTACCCATCCATACGAAAAAGGTAGGCGGTCAACCAAACGACTACTAGGGTTAGTTCACAATTCATAATAAGCATAATCAAACATAAGCATTCAAGGATTTTATGCATAACACATATACATACCCATCCCTCCTAGAATACTAACATCTCATGAATATCTCTCATTCCATACACACCATGCTATCACACTTCTGTCATAGCATAGCAAGCATATTTAATCTCTAATTAAGTCATCAACATAAACTCATCACTTAACATCAATCAATGCAATAATGTCTCACCTCATTACTTGTTTAGCTTAATCAACAAATTACATCTACTTCATATCAATTATATAAATCACATAAACTCTTTCTTAGTCAACTCAACAAATATGATTCTTCATTTCAAAAGTATAGGCAAGGTAATCGTCATCAAATAAATTCACCAAGTATACAAGTATCACCAAGAATAACAAACACCATCATGTACACATCTCCACACAATTCACATAATCACAACATTCACCAAATTTAACCAATGCACAAATTCACTAAATCACATATTCAATTATGACACGACTCACCGAATATTCAAATGCATGCAATGTTCTAGACTCTTCTCTAGATGCATGTGGTACCACAGGATTCCGGAGATAATTTTACCGTTAATAAATTCACCAACATAATAAACATCACCAAACTATATTAACATAATAATCATCATCAAATTATGTTATTCACCAGCAATTGCATTATCAAATACTTACATCCATACAATCAACAAGTCATCATCAATTCATCATTACATAATCATCTGAAAGAATCATCATCATACTCATCATCAACATTTAACACCTCAAAGAAGCGATAAAGTCTCAATTTCACATTTCACCTAAAAGACAGACATCTATCAACATTAAAATATTCATCATATTAAACACTCAATAATCATCAATTCATTCACATTCTTTTATATTAACATGAATTCAAAGTCCCTTACAAGTTATCCGGTCATTAAGTATTAATTTGACAAAGTTCGTCTAAGTTTATGAAAACTAGCATTTTTCAATTATTCCACCAAAATCAAAGTGACTAAGTTCAAAAGCCTCAACCAAGTATGCACACAATTCACATATGAGTGCATTAGCATATGCATATACGTCTCATAGGCTAATTCCGATTAATTCCAAAATTCGTCTAAGTTCATCTCATTTTATCATTTTGCAAAACCAAATCATTTTTTAAAAGAAAACCAAGTTGATCCATCACATCATAGGTTAATTACTCCTTGACATCCTAATTAAACTCCTAGCAATCAAGTTTTGAGGTTTGGGACCAAAGCATAAGTTTTGAGTTCACTTAAAAATAGTTATGCTGAATTTTCGTAAAACTGCATCAAGGCTTACTTGTAGTATTTTTACCATAACTCAAAATCTAAAAATCATTTTTAAGTCAAACCAAAGCCATTAGAAATCTAACATCTTTATCTAAAGCTTTTATGTTCACACCAAAAGCCAATTCAAAACAAAAAAAGAATGAAAAAGGATTAAAAAAACGCAAAAATCAAAGTTCTGATAGCACGCACGGTCGTGCCTACAGGATGCACGGTCATGCAGCTCAATGTCAAGCCACACACACGCTCCGTACCTGTAGAATGCACGGTTGTGCTCCTCTGACATCGCATATTTTCCGATTTTTCGCTTTCACCGTTTCGCGCATAAAATTCACACCGTTAATCCGTTTTCGCCTACGCGCTCCTTACACTCAGTACTATCTCATTCTACAGAAAAATTCAAGTTTCTCCCATCTCAAAATCACTCAAGGGAACTTATTTTCCAAAATCACTTAAGCTAACTTTTCATACAAAAACCCAAGTTTCTTCCCAAAACCTTTCACAAACAAAACTTACAACCAAAAACTGAAGTTTAACTAACTTATCTCAACAAAACAACATCAATAATTCACCTTAATTCTTCAAGAATCATAATTCACCATTAATGACCCATTTTCTTCAAAACTCAATAAAACAACAACTTAATCATAACTTCACCAATAACAACACCCAAGGTATAAGTTATCATCAACAACACAACATAACATCAATCAAAGCATAATTTCATCAACAATAACAACTTCATTTTCACCAATTTAAGCAAAAATCATCAAAACAACTTATCAACAACAACAACCATGAGTTTTAAGCACATAAACCAACAATTTCATGAAGTTATCATACCCTTAAATTCACATGAATTAAGAGCATGAATTCCATCATCAAAATCACAAAAAGTCACAATTAACATAAAAACACTTAAACCCATAATTGAAAATTGTAGATTATGACTTAATTGACGATGAGAAACCACCCCCCTTACCTCTAATCTTCAAAATTCCAAACCTTAGCTTCACTTTTGCTCATAGCCTCCAATGCCAAACTTTCTCTCTCTAGCTCCTCTTTTCTTCCTCTTGATCCCCTTTCTCTCTACCTCTCTCTCTCAAAATGTTTGTGAAATGAGTGAATGAATGTAATGACCTAATTTTCTCATAAGTGTTGTGTTTATATAGTGACTACATAGTGGGCTCAATATTTTTACCACCTAATTCATCAAATTTACTACACACTTAAACCGTTAAAATAACGAATAATTACCGTCTCTAAAATAATTACTCTAACTCACTAGTAACTTAGTAAAAATAATCATTCCCACTTAAGTCACCAAAAAAAAACCATCTTAGTAAAATGACTAATTTACCCTTACTCGTCAAATGACCAAAATACCCATGAGTCTAAAATGACTAAAATACCCTTCTTAAGCCAAAATCCATTAATCTCAAATAAAATACACATAGACACATATAGTAAATAATTAAAATAGCGAAAAACGGGTTGTTACACAAACAAACATAATAAAATACACACACATGTTAGCGCAATTAAAAGAGCGGACAGACGGGCACGGTAGTGTCTGTCTTTCCGCCAGTTATATTACAGAAAATAACATGCGTTTGACTATTTTGGGCTGATTTTGTCTCTTTTCAAAATTAGTCTCAACTTTCAATACAAATAACACATATAACAAATAGACAAGAGTAAATTCAAATAAAAGTGTAACAAACACGATATGAGTATACATATGTCTAATTTTTTTCTTTATTTTTAAAAAATTGTAACAAACTAGATGAACATATCTATACTTACTTTTTCATTATCAAAATTATACATTTAAACAATTTTTTCTATAATAAAGATTGTTGTTGATATCATTAAAAAAAATTAGATTATATTTTTTTATATTGTTGGTGTTATTGAAATGAATAATCATGATTAGTTTAGCTTGTTATAACTTGACAACGAAGAACATTTATATTTTTAGTTTTAATCAAAATCATAATTTCATAAAAAAAAAAATTGTTCATGATTTTCAAACGTTAACGCAATAAAAAGAGCGGAAAGACGGATAGGTGAATGCCCGTCTTTTCGCTAATTATTATAGAAAAAGTTGTTTAAAGGTATAATTGAGATAATGAAAAATACAACCCAAAATCTTATATTTTCTTTATATATAGTTTTCCCTTCGTTCCTTTTTAAGAGTCGTTTTAGGGTGAATTTTTCGTTCCTATTTAACTGTCGTTTTGGTATTTTAAGAGTATGATTTGTCAATTATACCCTTTGTAAATTACTTTTATACTTTTCAATAAAACTAATTAATGCTATATATTTGGAAAACTAAAGTTTGTTTTTTAAACAAAGTTTGTTTGTTTTGTTTTAAAACAAAATTTGTTTCTTGTTATCTTCAAATTTAAACAAAATTTTGTTACCTATGGTAATGGTATCATTGATGCTCTCTTATGTCTCCTCTTCTAAGTTATCTTCATATGACTTCTCAAAATCAAATATAGGTTGGTTTGTTAATGATTTTGCAACAACAATATTTAAGTTTGGTAAAAGAGTAATCTTAACTTTCAAATCTATGTCACACGATGTGAATCTAACATTGGTTATGGCCATAGTTGAAGCCTTAATTTTGATTAAAGGAGTTGGAGAAAAGTTAATTTTTTCTTAACTTTTGATCAATGTGAAGTTGGAATAATTTTGATATAGACTTAAAATAATTAAAGATATATGCACAATATTGAGAAAATTGAAAATTGTTTGTTATGAAAAAAAAGATAAAGCACGCAAATAAATAGAAATTTGTTGGAAAAAGAGAGTAGTAACTAACAATTGTTTGTTATATATTAAATTTATTGAAAAGATAAAGTGTGTGCAAAAAAATAGGAAATTATTAGTGAATTAAAATGAGAGTATAATAGGAAAAAAATGTGCAAAAATAACTTTGCTATTTTTGTGTTAAAATTCTAAAACGACACTTAAAATGGAACGGAGGGAGTATAAATATACTCGATCTAATTTGTTACATTTTTTAAAGGATAAAGAAAAAAAAACTTGATATATATTCATATTGTGTTTGTTACATTTTTTTTATTTATTTTGAATTCGCTCACACCCATTATCTTTTTTAAAGAATGTTTGATAAGGAAAAAAAATATATGTCGTGAACAATAATGATTGAGTTTGTTACACCTTTTTTTGAGCTTAATGGTCGTGAGTCGACAATACAAAATAATTTTGCACATACAACCAATCAAAATTGTTTTGAACTGTCAACCCACCACCATTACACTCTTTTATTAGTATTTGAGTTTACTCTTGTTTATTTACATGTGTTAATTGTATCGAAAATTGAGAGTAATTTGAGGAGACAAATATGTCAAAAGTGATTTGATTTCTGCTCTTCTTCCAGCACAAAACATTCCCGCCCAGTTGAACTTCCAAAAAGGACGTTGCGTGACTTAACTCACGCTCATAACAAACCATTCATTTTTTTTTGGCTTAATAGCAGTTTTCACCCCCTAACTTTCACGAAGTTGCGATTTTTGCCCCCTAAGAAAAAAAACTGCAAAATTGCCTCCTAAGTTTTGCAACTGTAGTAGTTTTGGCCCCCCAAGGCCAAAAACTAATTTTAAAAAAAACACGTGGCACCTCATTTAGGGTGCCACGTCAGCGTAGACCGAGTCAAAATTGGCCTTGGGGGTCAAAACTGCCACAGGTGCAAAACTTAGGGGGCGGTTTTGTAGTTTTTTTTCTTCTTAGGAGGCCAAAATCGCAACTTTAAAAAAGTTAGGGGCTAAAACTACTATTAAGCCTTTTTTTTTTTCACTTTTTAGCACACATGCATGATTCTCTCCCACTGTCACACATATACATGTCTTATCTTACCTACTATCCTTACAACAAACCAAGTCCGCCACTTTATTTTTATTAAAATTCAAGTCAAGCATGGTCGTTACATGCATCATACTAGCATGACAACAAACCTACTACCTTACATGCATCATACTATTTTATTAATACGAGTTAACCTCACCTACACATATGCACATGCATCATACTATTTTATTAATATGACTTAACCTCACCCACACATATAATGCAAAAAAGTGAAAAATGAATGGTTTGATACTAGCGTGAGTTAACTCACGCTGATGTTAATCCCTACATGAGTTAACTCACACAGAGATTAACACTTGCGTGATTTAAGTCACGCATCTTCACTTGACTAACACACAAATTTACACTTGCGTTAGTTAATTAACGCATGTGTATTTTCGGAAGTTCAGCTGCGCGGGAGTGTTTTGTGCTGGGAGAAGAGCAGAAATCAAGTGATTTTTGTTAGAATTCTGCTCTTTCCCCTGCACTTTTCGCGCGCACCCAGTTGAAATACCCAAACTACCGTTGCGTTAGTTAACTAACGCAAATGTAAAAATGTGTGCATGTTAAGTGATGTTGCGTGACTTAAGTCACGCATAGTGACTTAACTCACTTTTTTTTAATTTATTTACTATATTCAAATTATTTTATTTACTATATTCAAATTATTTTATTTACTTTATTTACTTTATTCTATTTACTTTGTTCTAATTTAATTTTACACTTTATTCTAATTTATGTATTTTCTAAATTATTTGTTCACTTTATTCTAATTTATTTACGTATTTACTTTATTCTAATTTATTTATGAACATAAAATAAATATTGATTCGAATTTATTCACTAAATAAATACAAATATAAATAAAAGGAAATGAACTAAATTAATATTTATTCATTAAATGCAAAATTAGAAAATAAAAGTAAATATAAATAAAAAGGAATGAACAAAATTGTGGCATATAACAACATCTCATTTTATTAATAGAATTCATACAATACAATAATTGATACAATAATTTATTCGAATTCACTGAATCTACTTATTTTCTTTTTACCCTCTTAGGGTAAAAAGTGATCAATACATCATCAACCCTTAACCAATTTTCTTGGGGTAAAATAGTGAGCAGCCTTCTTGAGGAAAATACATCATCAACCCTTGGGCTAAATTTAAATCTGGCTCTTTTTATACCCCAAGAAGATTCTTTTTACCCACGGTAAAAAGTTTTTGGGTAAAAAATAGCAAATTTAATCTTATCCTAAGGGTTGATCACTTCCCAAGTCAGCTACTCACTATTTTACTCCGAAGAAGTTTGATCACTTTTGCCCCCAACGAGACTATTGAAAAAAAATAAATATAGAACGAGAGTGTGAGGAGGGAGAGAAAGTGATATGGTGTGGGAAATAAGAAAGTATGGAGGGGTATTTATAGGTGGGAATGGTAGTATATGTTAAAAATACCATTAATGTGGTCAAAAAATCGTGTAAAATTGGTAAAAACATGTGTATATTGAATGTTAAAAAACTGACCAAATACCAGAAAATGTTTGTTCTTCAGCTCTGACCACCGACCAACGTGCGTAAGTTAACTCGCGCACATGTCAGTGGTGCGTGACTTAAGTCACGCACAACTCATAAGGTGCACGAGTTAAGTCACGAAGCGTGACTTAACTCACGCAAGAGTATAATTGTCTTTTTAGCTGGGTGCGAGCGAAAAGTGCAAGTGGAAGAGCAAAATTCTTTTGGTTACTTTGTCTATATCCTTTGGATTGTTGGTTCTTGGGCACTTGGGTTTACTATGTAGGCCCATTGGCTTCAATATAAAACTCCATTTTCTTCCCTTGCACATGCCTTATTTGTTGAAGGGAGCCATCAGCACATCTTCCTTTAGCCTCTTCATCTGTCATGCGTGCTTCTTCCTTATATGCGGTGAGTCATTCTTTCTTTATTTTTCCTGTTGCAGGCGTTTTCTATACTTTTTCTATTGTTTGGATTTCTTTTTCTTCCTTTTGAATCGAAGAATCTAAAGAAAGTGTGGGAGAAACATAATTGTAACTGCCTCGAAACCATATCTGAGATCTGAGCTTGATCTTCAAGAAATATTATGTTCAGATCTAATTTTGTTTGTTTTTGATAGGTTACCTCCACCTGAGATACTAATAATTGAGGCGCGTCAGACATTAAATACTGGTGTCAATACGGGTATAAGATAACTCTTTTTTATCATGATTAAAATATTAATTCAATTCGTCATGTTATGTGAGTTTAGTCTCTTCTGATAAACTCAACTTTGTTTTTGAGCTTATAGTTTTAGCTGATGTCTTATAAATTCATTTGACTAAAAAAACCTGTTTGTCAACATTCTCTTTCTCAAGAGCTTATAACTTATTTTTACGAGTTTACAGTGGTTTGTGATAAGCTAATTCAAGTAGCTTATAACTTAGAACTTATAGCTTATATTTTTTAGCTCAATTTTACACTTGAAATCTTAATTGATAAAAATAAATGATTAAATACATATTTTTTTATGTCATACCATATTTATTATCTACTTTCAACTGTTAATTTTACTAAACATTACAAATTCAATCATATAGTTTATCTGCTATCACTTATAGTTATAAGTCGTCATCTGTTATAAACTCATTCGCTGTAAAATAACTCATCAGTTATGCACTTTTATTTACCAAATAGAATCTAGATTGTGTTCCTGTGAACTTAGCTTACTTGGTAAGGGATAATGAATATTTTTTTTTGAAGAAAAAAGGATAATGAATATTACATGCAGGGGTTAGAGTTTCAACCCCGAACACCTCACTTATTCATCTTTAGGGTGAATTTATCTAGCTGTTAGGCTACTCAACAAACGTTAGCGTAATAAAAAGAGCGTAAAGACGGACATGTGAGTGTCAATCTTTTCTCTTTTTTTTGACGTTAATGACAATTTCATTAACGAAAGTTTGACAATAAATCAAATGTCAAGACTGCAGAAATACAAAGCGGAGTTTCTTCGATCCATATGCAATCTGAATTCTTAAGAACATATTTAGCAAAATAATGAGCAGCTTGGTTGGCTTCACGCCTAACATGCAAAAAATTTAAACTACGAAAACTACCATTGAAACTAATACAACATCGAATAATAGAGTCAACATAGTTGGAAGATTATTGGTGAACATTCAACATTAAAACCACATTAGAAGCATCTTATTCTGCTATAAGATTCAGAAAATGCATGTCTTTTACAAATTCCAAACCCTTCCGCATAGCTAAAGCTTCTGCAACCTCTGAATCTGGTAATGAAAAGACGCGCCAGGAACTAACACCAACGACAACACCTTCATTATCTTTCACCACAACACCAATGCCCCACTTATCACCCTCTATCGGACGTGCTGCATCAACATTAAGCTTATAGAAACCACTAAAAAGAGGTGTCCAATGAACATCAGATATTGGTAAAATTGGACCTCCACTTAGTGTCTCCACCAACACCGTACTAGCATTCTTAAAATTCCCAATAAATCTTTGTGCCTTTTGAACAATGACAGTCACATCAACCTCAGTCTCCTCAAAACATTTCTTATTTCTAGCACACCATATCTCATAACACAAAGGCCAAAACATGGACTATAATATCCTCATCGACATCAATAATATTTTCCTCCAACCACTTATGAAAAGGAACGTACCTCATGCGAATTAAATACCACACCTAAAGAAGAAGCAAACTATATCTGCTTTGATCAATGACACTCCATTAAGAGGTGTGAAATTGTCTCATTATGTTCCCCACAAAGAACACACAATGGATCGCTACTTATTCCTTTTTTAAAAAGATCATTTTTTACTAGTAGTTTTTCATGTAGAATCCTCCAAAAGTGGATGTGCCTTGGAATACTTTTTATTTTCCATAATTTTTTCCACACTCGGTGATTATTGTTCTGCATTGAACTATGTGAGCCATCTGCTTCACGCCTTGCCTTTAAGAAATGGTATGAACTCTTCACAGAAAAAATAGCTGACTGTGAAGCACCCCACACAAATTCATCTTGCAATTGAGAAAAAGAAATTGGCAATTGAAGAATTTGTTGAGCCTCAAAAGGGAGAAATATTTCATTAATTAAAGGAGCATTCCAACATCGAATGTCATGGTGAATGAGATCTGAGACAAACATAATATTACAATTAGGGGTTTATGGGACCAAATCTTGTGCCCATTTTGACAAGGAAGCCAATTATCCTCCCATACATTAATTAGACGACCGTCTCCTACTCTCCAAATACCAGCTTTCTCAATAACAACCACCCGTGCTTGCAAAAAGCTTTCAAGAAATTGCTTTTAGGAAAATACCTTGCTTTCAAGCATCGTGAGATTAATAAGTCGACGTTGTGCATAATATGCCAACCTTGTTTAGACATTGCAAGGTTAAACTCATGAAATGTTTGAAAGTCTATTCCACCTTTTTTTTTCCTTTACATAATGTCTCCCATTTAATCCAATGAATTTTACGCCCACCTTCTTTGCTACCCCACCAGAACTTACTAATCATACTTTCAATATGCTCACATAAACCGATCGGAAGAAGAAAACAACTTATCACATACGTAGGAATAGCTTGAACCACTGATTTGATCAAAACTTCTCTCCCAACAGTTGATAGAAATTTTCTTTCCAACCTTTCAACTTCTTCCACACCCTATCTTGGACAAAATTGAAAACTTGTTTCTTAGACCTAATGTCAATCTTTTCTCTAATATATATATAATGGTGGATGAATGATATAATTGGCTAGTTCGCGATTTATGTTTAACATTTGAGACTTGGTTGTTTTAAGATTAAAAAATTTGAGTAGTTTATGACTTTATGCACTTTATAATATATATTCAGTATTATTTTTGGTTTGGTAGAATCCTTGATTGCGATTTTGCGACCCCTTTTGATCCTACAAAAGTATCGAGTATAATCATTCGATTGCTATTTTGTTATCCCCTTTTGTTCTGAAGCAAAATCTCAATTTTGACAACGTTACTTGTACTTTCTTATAAATCGTGGTTGAGGCCTAATACAATCTCACAAAATCGGCTTGTGAGGTGAGGATATCCTCCACTTAATAAACTATGGTTGGGTCTAATACAACCTTACAAAATCGACTTATGAGGTGAGGACTGTCCCCTTATAAACACATGTTCAGGCCATATATTAACATACTTTACCTGTCTCATACTGAGTGCCGCACTTATACCTATGCAACATAGGTAATAAGTAGACAAGGAGATCAAGTTTGATTCAATTAATTGTTAGTATTTATACAAATAATTGTAGGTTGTTTGTTATCTAGCTATCTCAACTAAAGTTCATTAACCACTTATCTTTTCAAGAATAAGTTTATAAAAGACTTTGAAGAAGTGCATACATGGAGATCTATGAATCTCTAAATTATTGTAGTATTATTTGAAGGTGTCTCTTATATTTTTTTCTTTTGTAAATCTGAATCTCTTGTAGTTACAATGCTTGTGAATACTTTGCTTCAGGTTGAACAACTACACATGAAAATTACGCTTTTGGGCTATTTGATAGTAGAGATTCGATGATGATATGGTCAAAAGACCTTTTCAACCCTGGTGAAAAGAAGTCATCTCATCATAGACATCAAAGCCAAAAGCACGAAGATCAAATGCTTTTGAATTCTAATTCTAAAAATAGACAGGTATGCATTCATTTTTTTTTAGTACACTTAAATCTCTTTACAGAGAAATTACGCATAGTGAATTATATTTTCCTACTTTAATTCTCATTTTTTCTTAAGTAGTAAATATATATTTTGAACTTAATATTTGTTTCTATCTACCAAACACACCTCTATAATTAGGTGTGTCGTTGTGTTTGACACATGTCGATGTTCAACATCTGTGTCGTGGTGTTCGTCACTTTTTGGGTAGGTGTCCGACACCCGTATTACCCTTGTATGAAAAATCCCAAAAAATTAACATTTTTCGTTGTTGCTTAGAGACTCTTTAGACATGTCTCAAACACATCTACAAGAGTTAAGAAGATCTTGAGTGATCGGTTTTGAGTGAAACCGGATTCAACCCGGTTTTCGAGTGATTTAATGTATGGTAAAATTAGATAAAATCAAGTTAATTTATTTCGATTTTGCCCAATTTTGAAGAACTTGATTGTATTTTTTGTTTGTTTTAAGTGTTAACAACTTTAGAAACTCAATAAACCCTTGTTTTTTGGATGTTTAAGGCCCGTTTGGTGCGCAAGATATGATAGAGATGGAATATGATTAGAAAATGGATAGAGATATGATATGAATATGGTAGTGACAAGAAAGACATTTATCTTATCATGTATTTAGCGCACTTGGAATCAGACGAGAAAATTGAAATTGCTAGAATCAGACGGGAATGTATATTATGGATATATTATAAGAAATTGCTGAAATCAATTCCCATACATTGCTGGAATGGATATATTATGAGATGCATATCTCTGAGACAAAATTGAAATCAATTTTCTCGATTGATGGGGAACAAGAAACAATTTTGTCGTTGGAATTGATATCGATTGGGAAGGAAATTGGGAAAAAAATGAACAAAACATGAAGAAACTTAGAGGATGCGTTTCTTCATGTTTGATGGAACAGAGGATAGAGGATACATGTATTTGATGACTTTATGTTATCAGGTTGCTAATCCACCAAAAACTAAGGATAAAAATAACAAAGGGTGAGTAGGATATGATTTTTTTTTTTTAGGGATAGGATATGATTAGAAATAGGTTTTAATTATCATTTCTTATTGGTGCATCAAACAGCTGATTGAATCAGGATAATGATAGTTTTATCATATTCTATCTTCCTTCCTTCAAAAAAAATAAAAATCAGATTCTATCTTCCTATCTTATGCACCTATCGGGCCCTTAATGATTTGGGGTGATAGTTTGTATTATTCGATACAAGTTTATGATGATTACACTTGCTATATTTTTGTTTTAAAATTAAGTTGAATTCTGAATTATTGATACATTAATATAGTATTATATAAATATATGTCATATGTATAAGAATCTTGAATCTAACAGTCTTGGTTGAACAAATTCTAATCGATTCAAATTGAGTTCAGATGAGTTCAACTCAACTCATTTCCAGCCTTAGTAGCAAATAAATAGGGTTTGTTTGATGATCAAGATAGAGAGACAAGATATGATATATCTTGCTTAAATCACATGTTTGATGTACCAAAGGGATGAATAAAATAAACCCAATTTTCTTATCCTATCCTGACTTGCCTTTGTAATTTCTATCATAAGTATATGTTGGGTTATAAACTATCATGATAAGATTACAAATTCATTCCTTATTTATTATCATTATATTATGCCGTTTTTAAAATGATGTCATTTTTAAAATAATACCATGTTTTTAAAATGTTGTCATTTTTAAAATAATGATATCATGTGTTTGTTATTATAACTAGCGAAAACTATGCGCTAATGTTTGAAAATTATAAACGGTGTTTTCTTTTATGAAATTTTGATTTTGATTAAAAATAAAATTATAATCGCCTTTTGCTGTTAAATTATAACAAATCAAACTAATCATGATTATTTATTTCAATGAAACCAACAACATAACAAAAATATATAATCTAAATTTTTTTTTTAACGACACCAACAACAATCTTTATTATATAAAAAGTTATTGTTTAAGGGCATAATTGGGATAATGAAAAAGTAAGTATTGGTACACTCATCTAGTTTGTTACACTTTTTAAATGACAAAATAAAAAACTGGACATTTCTGTTTGTTACACTTTTATTTTAATATTTAAATTTATTCTTATTTGTTACATGTGTTATTTGTATTGAAAATTGAGAGCATTTTTGTAAGAGAAAAAAAAAAGTTTGCCCAAAAGGGCTGAAAGAGGTTGTTTTCTTTATATATAGTATAGATTAATTAGATGCCATTTTTAAAATATTTAATTAGTTTTTTTTTTTGGTCTTTGATGAAGTGGTAATTCACTGAAAATAAACTCACACACAACTGTGAGGTCCCGGGTTCGAACCCGGGTCACGACATACGACCTTGCAATTTTGGCATTTGCCAGCTAGGACTTCTAGACATTTAATTAGTTATTTAATTATGATAAAATAACGATATCCTTTTTGTTATCATATGTGTATCAAACATATGATAGGATTAATGTTTATTCTGTCCATATCATCTCATGTCTCTATCCAGCTTTGTATCCTATCTTGTTTTTGTGCTTTCCCGACCATGTAACAGACCCTAATACTCAAGAGCGCTTAGCTGAGATAGTTTAGGTTTTCTTCAAATTAATCAGAGGTCTTGGGTTTAAATCAAATCCTAGAAACCCATTTGGGTTAGCCTGGTGGTATTGTCTTGGGATATGAGAGTGTGCTCCTCTTAAAGATCTGAGGTTCGATTCTCCCCGGTGCTAATTTGGGTGGACTAATTTAGTTTCTGAAGAAAGGAAAAAAAAAAATCAAATCCCAGATATGTGAAATTGTTAAAACTCTTGTAAGGGAGCTTGTCGGCCATTAATGTTCAACTCAATGTCATGGATTTGTCTCTCTTTCTTGCAGACGATTCTCAATTATTATTATTGTATAGTTTAGGTTTTCTTCAAATTAATCAGAGGTCTTGGGTTTAAATCAAATCCCATAAACTCATTTGGGTTAGTCTGGTGGTATTGCCTTGGGATATGAGAGTGTGCTCCTCTTAAAGGTTTGAGGTTCGATTCTCTCCGGTGCTAATTTGGGTGGACTAATTTAGTTTCTGAAGAAAAAGAAGAAGAAAAAAATCAAATCCCAGAAATGTGAAATTGTTAAAACTCTTGTAAGGGAGCTTGTCGGCTGTTAACGTTCTACTCAATTTCATGGATTTGTCTCTCTTTCGTGCTGACGATTCTCAATTATTATTATTGTCATTTTTATATATTTTTATTTCAGAAGAGGAAACCGGATCAAAACAAAAATGATGGTAAGTTTGCTACTAGTTATGAACTCATTGATACGGTGAAACATGGTTGCGAAAATGTCCAAGAACGAAGAAGGCACCCAACTCTTGGCCTTTCATGTCCATCACCACGAGATGGAAAAAGAATTATTGTACAAGGAGTACAAAATTATAATTTTCCCCCACAAAATGGAAAAGAAGAATTTTGTGGTGTTTGTACACAAGATTATTCTCACCTAAGTGACTTCAATGATTCTATCATGGGATCGGGTTATCCTATGAATCAAGTGAACCTGAATATCCATGTTAGAGATTTAATGGATGAAAATAGTTATTGTAGTACCAAGACATCCATCAAGAAGAAACCGAAAAAAGAAGACATGGATCTCGTTCACTCACCCAAGAACTTTTTAGCTTCTAGGGGTAACCATCTTCCAAGACCGGTTATTCCCATCGGACCTAGGTTTCAAGCTGAAGTTCCTAAATGGGAGGCCACAACTAACAAAAATAAATCTAATAACGATGATTGTTTGAAGTGGTTAGGCACCCAAATTTGGCCGATGCCTTCTTTATCTAAAACCAATGCAAAAGGTATTGATGAAGGTAGGCTTGACTCATGCTCGTATGACAATCCTGAATCAATTGATTGCGTTCAAAAACATATTGGCAAAGCTAGAGAATGCTTAAAATTCAAGCCCGGGACCGCCTTTTCAAGTTGGAAGTTTGATGATATGGGAGAAGATGTTTCAAAATCATGGACAATGGAAGAACAAAAGGAATTTGAATCCCTAGTAAAATTGAATCCACAATCAAGTAGCACAAAATTTTGTAATCTTGCCATGAAGTACTTTCCATCCAAATCTATGAAGTCCATGATAAATTACTATTATAATGTATACATCCCTAGATGTATGAGTATAGACGGAAGATCTTCCTTTGGCGGTATTGATCGTGAACCAAATTGATAACTGCAAGATTGAACGTGCATGTTGATCAAAAGGTATGACATTGATTCCAATTTCACAAATTTTAAAATTGAATATGATAAATCGTCATGGCCGTTCTTAGAGTTTTATAGGCCTTAGGCATAATATGAGAAAAAAGGCATCTTGCATAATACATCATAATTTTTTTTTAGCTCATTGTTATGATTTTATTAGGTTTTCATTTCGTTTTTCACTACCAAATAAATATTTTTTTAGGTAACATTTGAAAATAGATCAATTTTTTTCCCTCTTTTCACTACCACATAAATGTTTTTTTAGGCAACATCTGAAAATAAATCAAATATATACCAAAATGTAATTTGTTTTGTTATAAAATTATCCCAATTTCTTGGATAATAAATATTACCAATATTTGTAATATTACTAAGGCACATTATTAGGAACAAAGGGCCTAAATAATATCATCAATTTATTCGAGAATAATTTTTTTGGAACATTATTAAGAAAAACCAAAAAAAATTATACGGAGGGTGTATAAAGAAATCTTTGTGATATACGGGGATATGTATAGCAAATCGGATGCAAAAGGACCAAAAACATTAACAGACTTCAGCCTAACTTTTCATCATGTCAATGTTTGAGACATTTCAATGAACTTTGTTATATACACCATTGAAAAACCAATCATTTCTATATACACCCCATCATAAAAAATTTGGTCCCCTACCGGCATGGGCCCTATGCCGTTGCCAGTGGCGGATCTTGGCCAAAAAATTAGGGGGAGCCGCATATACTAACAAAAATGTTTTTATTAAGATAATTTTTTTTTTTTTTGAGGAT
>Ga0228710_1001147_pt1 | contig 38621 bp, 20 predicted proteins | sample MedpolnodulmetaG_FD_177995 | JGI IMG/M metagenome (GOLD analysis project Ga0228710, IMG submission 177995) | Root nodule microbial communities from Medicago polymorpha collected in Santa Monica, California, United States - pink nodules | ecosystem: Host-associated > Plants > Roots > Nodule...
TATTATTTTTATCATTATCAAGTATTTAAAATTAAATACCACAATTTAAACACTACTAATGTGTGAGTTCTATTTTATGTGGGACCCCCACACTCTATTTTTTCAATTCACACAACATTAGATCAAAATATAATTACTTGGTGTTTAATCTTCCAATTTATTTTTCAACATCACACTAATGTTCCAACAAGTATTGATGGCCACATATGGATTGGTTTCTCCATGACCAAACTTGTATGCTAGAATAATAATTGGTGATGTGCATTTAGTGAAACTTGATATTGGTGTGCTTAAGGTGGTTGTACAAATGTATACTGAGGTCATGCCTTTAACATTCATTGTACTTTATCAGACTCTTTGTAAAGTTTTTTTACCAATAATTTATCACATGATAGTGTTGTCTCTTTGCAAGCTGCAACCTTTCATAGAAGACAAGTATATTGTGTGTTTATGTTGAAGTTCTTTATTCGTCTGTTGTTAATGTAATATTTTTAATTATATAAGAAAAGACGATTGTAGATAATGATAAATTAAGGCAAAACGTTGTTGCTTGGCGTTTTAATTATGCATAAAATCCTCCGATCACATTTATAAGAAAAAAATAACTTTTTAGATACATTAAATAGTTAATGTATCTCATCTATAAATGTGAGCGGATACATTAATTATTAAATATATTTAAAAAATTGTTTTTTGTTTATAAAAGTGACCGGGTGGAGTAGTAAAAGTAGTTAGACATTCTTGAAAAGAAAAAAAAAAGTAGTTAGACATTTGTTAAAAAAAATCATAAGATTCAAGTAAACTAAAATCCCATTGCATTACTATATTTTTAATTAGGCATATAGTAATAGAAGATGTTTTTCTATCTGCCTTCAAACCACATTGCATTACCATCTACACGAAGCTTCTGATTTGTTGAGGACCCTCCCAATGTCATATACGTTGAAAGGCTTGCATATACACACTATCGTCAAAATCGAGATTTTACTTCAGATAGAAGAGGATAGCAAGATCGCAAAACCTAAAATCGCAACCAAGATTAAATGATTCTACTCAATTGATTTTGTAGAATCGAAAGGGGACATCAAGATCACAAAATCAAAGATCGCAACTAAATCAAAGGGTTCCACTCAAATAATATAAAATCTATACTATAAAGTGTATAAACCACTAATGAGTTTGAAAACTTAAAGCAAACAAATAACATCAAGTCTCGAACATAAAACAAACTAGTGACAAAGCTTAAACATAAACGACTTAAAGTCTCAGATCTTAAATACAAAACAACCAAATCCACGAAATACTCAAAACCTAAAAGCTACAAACCTACGTCACATCATAGACGTACCAAAAGTTCCCCAAAAATGATGACATTGAATTTTTTTATTACTCCACCCAAACAAAAATATTGAGAGATGAAAAGAATTTAATTGAATCATTTAAATTACCTAGAATTTTAAATTCTTTAAAAATTTTCAATTACCTCATCCAAACACACTCAAGAAATTGAGAAAATTCTGAACATCTCATTTCAGTTTTGAATTAGTGGTTTAAAAGACTAATATCTCTCATCAAAATAGAGGAGAAACGTATCAACTCCATTTCAAACTACAATTCTAAAATTGATTCAGGCTTTAAAAAAATGTCAGAAGCCAACACAATCATAGGCGTATATATATAATCAAAGACCATAAAACAAGAAACAAGGATACATATCTGTTTAAAGGACATATAGTGCCCAAATCCAGACATTATTAAAACTAGAAAATAAAAACAAAAGCATGGTACTATAATTACAAAACTAGAAAGCATGTAATCTATAAGTTATTTAGGAAGAATGTAATGTAACCTACATACGAAATTAAAATTAAATAAAATTATGTATTTTTTGAATTGATTTCGTGTACTTGTGCTACTTTATTCGAATTTATTCAATACACAATTTTATTCAAATTTATTCAATACACAACTTTAGTCAAATTTATTCAATACACAACTTTAGTCAAATTTATTCACTACCAAAGTGTACCAAAATACGTAACATATCAAAACACATAAATCATCTCCCCCGTCGCTTAAGTCAATTGGGTTGTTCTCAACAGTTCCTGAGGCACCTGCTTTTGGCTGCGGACCAAAATAGTCTCATCTTGTTGAAATTGTACACCGTCAGATTTACCTTGCAACAATGGAGTTTTGGAAATTTGTAAGTTGTTCTGTTTTTATAATAGAACCCAACATGAGTTAACTCACGTGGGCTTAAATCTTGTTCCAAGCGTGACTTAGGTCACACTCACTATAATACACGCGAGTTAAATGATACACAATGGAATGTGAAGTTTAAATTGAAGTAAGTATTTATAGTTAAACTATAGGTGGAAAGTGGTGGCGGCTCTGTGTTTATAATTCTTGTTGGTGACGTGTGTGTTTGCGTTGCATCTTTCTCTCAACTTGGAGTTAGTACCCCACCGCAGTCCAATTTGACTACTGTGATCACAAAATCTTCGTTATGAAATATATTGGTGCTGGGTAAAGCATGCAAAGTTGTTGTTTCTGTCTACTCTAAGTTGCAACAGTGTGATGGTTATGTGGTGTGCAGTTGGTTTGACATTTTGTTTACATGTTAGGGTGTCTTACCTAACAAATGTATACTGAGGTCATGCCTTTAGGGTGTCTTGAGATTCATTGTACTTTATCAGACTCTTTGTAAAGTTTTTTTTTACCAATAATCTATCACATGATAGTGTTGTCTCTTTGCAAGCTGCAACCTTTCATAGAAGACAAGTATATTGTGTGTTTATGTTGAAGTTCTTTATTAGTCTGTTATCAATGTAATATTTTTAATCATATATATATAAAAAAGATGATTGTAGATAATGGTAAATTAAGACAAAACGTTGTTGCTTGGAGTTTTAATTAGGCATATAGTAAAAGTAGTTAGACATTTGTTAAGAAAAATCATCCCATTGCATTACTATATTTTTAACTAGGCATATATATAGTAATAGTAATAGTAGATGTTTTTTCATCTGCCTTCAAACCAAATTGCATTACCATCTACATGAAGCTTATGATTTGTTGAGGACCCTCCCAATGTCATATACGTTGAAAGGTTTGCATATACACACTACTGTCAAAATCACGATTTTGCTTCAGATCGAAGAGGATAGCAAGATCGCAAAACCTAAAATCGCAACCAAAATTAAAGGATTCTACTCAATTGATTTTGTAGAATCGAAAGGGGATAGCAAGATCACAACCAAAATCAAAGGATTCTACTCAAATAATATTAAATATATACTATAAAGTGCATAAACCACTTAAGAGTTTGAAAACATAAAGCAAACGTAAAACAACCAAGTCTCAAATCTTAAACATAAATGATGCAAAGTCTCAAATCTTAAGCATAAAACAAACTAGCGACAAAGCTTAAACATAAACGACTTTAAAGTCTCAAATCTTAAATACAAAACAACCAAGTCCACAAAATACTCAAAACCTAAAAGCTACAAGCCTACGTCACATCACAGACGAGCCAATTATAAGGCAACGCAAAATCGCTTAAACGTAAACAATTTCGAACAGATTTTGCATAGTTTACGATTCTACTCAGGATTCAGACCGGCAAGGTAACAATAAATTGTAGTATTTCAGAATTCTGATCAGGATTTTAACAACAATGCTACTGCAGCTCTAATGGCAAAAATTTCAATCTGAAAAGCTTCTAACCTGTAGATGCTGTTGGTTTTTTTATAACCAAGACAGGGTTAGTCAATCTAACTCTAGATCTATAATTTATCTTCTATTAGTTATTAGTAATAAGGGAACATTTCAGAACATGATTCAGATTCAAAAAAAAAAAAACTTCAGACAGTCATTGTGATGAACCAAAACAATTTTAGAATTAACTATATTGTCTTATTCTCTCCCTAGGAAATTTCATATCCACCTATAACAGTTATGTGCAAAGCATAAAATAAGAAACAATAAAGTTTCAAAGTTAATAAAAACATGAACGAAACATTAAGTAAGAAACTACTCCAGACTTGGAGACAGATTTTGTATGATAAGGGTTAGTTCCCACAGCCCTGTGAGCTGTTTCTTGAAGATCTAAACTTTGAGTATTAAAGTAGGAAATAGAGAATTGAGGTCAATACAAGCAACTTGCAAATAGGCGGACCGCCCATTAGGGGCCTATAGTCTGGCCTACTTAAAGCCCGACTCAGGCCTAGCTCGTTTAGTTAAAGAAATGTTAATTTGTGTTTCTATGGATGAAACTGAAACTGTTATCCTAAAGAAATTGAGGAAATTCTGAACATCTCATTTCAGTTTTGAACGAGCGATTTAAAAGACTAATATCTCTCACCGAAATAGAGGAGAAACGTATCAACTCCATTGCAAACTACAATTCTAAAATCGATCCAGGCTTTCAAGAAAATGTCACAAGCCAACACAATCATAGGCGTATTTATATAATCAAAGAGCATAAAACAAGAAACATGGGTACCTATCTGTTTAACGGACATATATTGCCGAAATCCAGACATTGTTAAAAGTTGAAAATAAAAGCAAAAGCATGGTACTATAATTAGAAAACTAGAAAGCATGTAATCTACATAAGTTATTTTGCACCATCCTAGCTTATTTCCATATATCTATCTTACACAGAGAGGACGCCTTTGTCTTTGGAATGCAATCAAACGAAACCAACCATTGTCTTTGGAGAACGTCAATGCTTCCCCAAACAAGCTGACCTTAAAAAGTTTGTTGCTGTTCAATCATATTCATGAATAAGATTAAGATTATAACGTTTATGATGATTCTGTTTGAATAGCAAGTCTTCCACCTTTTGTGCAATCTTATTCATAACAACATGTGTTGATCTTCCTTTGTATAATCTACCGATAACAGAGTGATAACTAGCAGCATTAGGTTTGACACCATCTTTTATCATGACAGCTGCTGCAGTTTTAGCAGAATTGACCTCTTGTTCGGTAACTAAATTGGTCGGACTTGTAGTTTTAGTTGGATAGAGGAGGTATGTTGATGTCTCCATTTCTCTAAACAAGGCAAGTGCTTGTTTAAATTGACTGAGGATGCAATGACCATATATTAGATTTAGATATGTGATAGCATCGGGCTTGACATCATTGTCGTCAACATGATTAATTTCAGAACATAAATCATAGGCTTGGTTTACAAGTTTATCTTTGCAGAGTCGGAACAAGATTTTGTTACAGCAGCGCTTGAGAAGACAACCATCTTCAGCCGGATCTGGATCTGATCTCCTGCCAATCTGTAATGCATGTCTTTCTCCAGTATCACATAATTCATCGATTAGAATACTATAACTACGGCAGTTTCAATTGTTCGAAAGAACATAATTGTAATACGATATTGAAGAGTAGCCTCGATCGAGCAGTATATTGAAAGTATTGATAGCATTGTAGTAATTATCGCAATAGTCACGAGGAAAAGAGGGGACAGCTGCGGCATCAGGGTTGTGTTCAACTGAAACAAAACGACGACTAAGAGGAGCAAACTTGCTGTATTTGGGAATAACAGCAGCAGCACCACCATATGATGATCTTAAAATTGAAAACATAGTTGCCATGCACAGTACAGCAAAATCAGTTTTTTTTTTCTACCCTGTTTTGAAAACAAAATTCTAAAACTACCCTAGTAGAGTAAATAACTTGATTTTAGTCGCGGATTATTTAAACATGAATAAAAGACCGCGGGGCTTTTTGGATGGCAAAATTAATCCAAACTACCCGAGTTGATTTTTTTTTTCCTTTCAAATCTACCATACTTTTTCAACTCACCCCCACTTCGACATGCACCCCATATCTCAATTCTGCTTTGCGACATACCAAAAAACTGATTTTTTTCAAATCCAAACATAGTTTTTGTCCACAACTTCTTTTTGGCATACAATGACTTTATCACATACAAAAGTAGCTTTACTCTTACATACTATGTTCCCTGACCAGTTACAAAATGCGTGACCTGGGTCCAAAGCATTAGCAGACTAAGCTTGAGAGGAATCAATAACATATATATGCTTGAAATCTTATTTCACTGACAAACTCAATAGCAGAAAGCAATTACATGGGGTATTGAACTTATTTAGTGAGGAGATTCCACACTTGGATGCTACAACACTGGTTTCTTCATTCAAGAAAAGGGTAGTCAGTATAACCTATAACTGGATCAGAAGTGTAGAATGTTGCCCTGTTATACTTGTTTAGAGGAGCATTAAGTGCAAATCTCTTCGGCAAATCTGGATTAGCTAAGAACAAACGACCATAAACAACAAGGTCTGTCCTGTTTTCAGCTATGGCATTGATCCCATCCAGTCGGTCGTAACCTCCTGCAGCCAGGAAAGTGCTTTTGAAGGCCTTTCTCATCGGCACAAGGCTGTGAGGGCATTCAATTCTTTCATTAACAGTTTTCATTCTTGGTTCCACCACGTGACAGTAAAGAATACCATATTTATTGAGGGCATTAGCCATATAAAGTCCCAATTCTCTTGGATTAGAGTCTACACATTCTGCATATTCCGCAAAAGGTGATAATCTAATTCCAACTCTATCTGCACCTATCTCATTTGCAACAGCTTCAACAACTTCCAAAACAATCCGACAACGATTCTCAAGGGATCCACCATATTCATCTGTTCTGTCATTCACTTGATCTTTCATGAATTGCTCAAGTATGTAGCCATTTGCCCCATGGATTTCAACCCCATCAAACCCTGCAATTTGCACCCCCAATGAGTATGTTACATAATTGTAAAATGTCCTAGTGCCCTCTAAAGTAACAAAAATATCAATGTTTTAAAGACAATTTTTTTTTATAATTTTTTTGGAGATATTTGTAAAGATTAGTATTGTTACCAGCTTCAATAGCATTTCTTGCAGCAAGTCTGAAGTCATTGACAAGGTTTGGAATTTCATCTATCCTTAGCCGTCTGGGCGGTGTGAATTCCGCGACATCAATACCATTACTTCGAAGTTGTGGTGTGAGTGGCTTGTCTGTAGAAGATATTGGTGCCTGTCCATTCGGCTGAAAAACTGTAGTTGGGGAAAAGAACAGATAGATGCAGGTCGATCAACATCAAAGAAGTTCAAATCAACAAAATCCCTAATTTATGTTTTATGTCATTTCAAAATTATTTTAGGCATGTATCTTCATGCAAAGAAAGTTGGATAATTTGATGAAATAGAACATACCAGTATCAGAAACTCTTCCAACATGCCAAATCTGACAAAAGAAGGTAGCACCTTTAGCATGAACCGCATCCACAATGGGTTTCCACGCCTCAACGTGCTCTTTAGTCCATATACCCGGTGTGTCTGGATACCCTTGAGCGGTGTCAGATATACCAGTAGCTTCGGTTATGAGAAGACCTCCGTTGGAACCGGCTGCTCTCTGAGAGTAATAGAGGATAGCATGAGGTTGAGGAACATTGCCATAGGATCTGTTTCTTGTGAGTGGTGCCAAAACAACTCTGAAATGAGTAAATTACAGTAACACATAGTGAGTGATATGATATATTTGAGATGCACTTTGAAATTCAATGGAAGGATGAATGAAAAGATACCTATGAGCTAGATTGAATTTGCCCATTTTGTAAGGAGTGAGAAGTGGAATTGGATCAGATTCAACAATACCAGCCATTTTTAGTTTTTACTAGATTACTTGATTAAGTGATGCACAATGAAATGTGAAGTTTAAATTGAACTAAGTACTTTATAGTGAAACTATAAGTGGAAAGTGGCGGCGGCTTTGTGTATATAATTGTTGATTGTGACGTGTGCGATTGCGTTGCATGTTCTCTCTGACATTGGAGTTGGTCCCTCACCGCAGTCCAATTTGACTACTTTGATCACAATGAAATACTCCATTGTTGCTGATCATTGAATTAATAATTATAATTATAACTATAACTATAACTACTACTCCAATAATGGTGGTAGAAGTTAGGTAACTAATGAAATCACCACACAAAAATTATGGATCGGTGATAATTCTAGTCACAATACCAAATCTATGGTGCTTAGATACACACATAAGAGACACTTTTCTTTAAAAAAATATTTGAAGGGTAACACTTTTCTTCCTTTTGATCCTTATGCAAATGATATCAACTTTTTGCTTGTATCTTATCTAATTCCTTATGTTGGCCTTACCGGATATGTTGGAACAAGAGATATCTATTTTCCTTGGTTAAATATTTGAAGAGTAACAATTTTCTTTTTAATTATTACAAAATGTAGATCGTTGTCGACAATTTAATCGTGTGATCATAAAAGATTAAAATAATAACTTGTGAATTTATACCACCGCCACTAGAGAGTAAAGCGTACACCATCAACTTGCCCCCACTGTTGAGACATTTCCTTTAGTCAATTACTTTAATTTAATAATGCGTGCCTGATGGAATTTGATGCTACGAATCAATTCAAGGCAACTGAGGCTGAGGACATATATGTAAATTGACTAAGGGAAATAAATGCATTGTATGTATCCTCAGTTGCCTTACCTTGCCTACAATTATTGGATACTTAACAAATCCCCCCGGACATTAGTTTGCATTCTTCTTTATTATTTCATCCTATTATTTCTCTATTTACAATAAATAGGTAAGGGTATTATTGATAAATCAATAATTAATGTTGCATTGAAACTTAAAAGTGACAAGTAATTTGAAACAAAATTATTCTCAAAAAGCGACAAGTATTGTGAAACGTAGGAAGTATCTTGCTAACAAATGCCTTAAGAGCATCACTTAAGGAACTCATAAAAGGAAATTTTGCCTTGAAAATACTCTATCTGTTTCACGATAATTGTCGCTTTTGAGAAAATTACACATACCAAGAAATTAAATAAATTTTGTTATTTTTTGATGAAATTCGTGTTATTCTATAATACCCTTGACCATTTATTATCTCATTATACTCCCTCCGTCTCACAATAATTGTCTCTTTATCAATTTTTTTTAAAAAATAATTATCACTTTAGAATATCAATGCAACATTTATTATTTTTTCCCATTATTATACTCTTATTTATTGAATTTCATCCAACTTAACTGCTCCACTTTCTATGATGACTTTGTTGAGAATAGCTTGGATATCATGGAGAAAGCTCCCGAACATCAAGCTATTCATTTGATGACTTCAATCCAACTCAGTACAGCACACAAACCAGTTATCCAGACCAACCACAATACTCCTCGTTCAACCTACCAACTCCTCCACACATTGTAAATTATCCCCAAACAAACTACACACCTCAATGGCCAAATTCACAAACTAATACCATAGAAAGTCTGGCAGCAGGGTTTAATGACGATGACTTCGTTAATGAAATTTGGACCAACTCAGCTTCACAAGTGCAAAATGAAGTCACTATGGAAACTAATGATGATGTTGAAATTCCTGACGATGATGTGGAACAGGAAGAGCACGAGGAAGAGGAAGAGGAAGAGCAAGACAAACGATCCGTACGAAATAAAAAAGATAAATTATGTGCTATGGGAGGTCATAGTTTACATTGGCGTAAATGGTTGCCGCGGAGAAAGTAGTTTTTATTTTTATTTCTTATGAATAAACTAATTAGTTTTTATTTTTATTTATCATTTATTGTATTTTAATTATATATATGTTGTTGCCAAAAAAACAAAAAAAAATTAAAAAATCAGTCCCGCCAATTGAAATGGCAGGAACGACCAAAAAAAATTTAAAAAAAACGTCCCATCATCTCAGCCTGTCAAGACGTGACACATGTTAGTACGGGGCTCATTCCCGCCATTTGAAACAGCGGGAATGAGGAAAACGACAAAAAAAAACCCAAAAAATGAGAGTGGGTCATTTTGGTGATTAATTTTCAAAGGGGGTCAGACTTGAAATTTTTTTTGACATTAGGGTCAGAAAAAAAAAAAATTCATATATGTATCTCTCTTCTTTCTTGACAAATGCATCAGCCTTTTTTATTTTGTTTTAATAAGTGGTGGCATTTAGCCTACACAATGCACAAATTTGTGTACCATACACAAGTTAGAGAAAGAAAAAAATTAACCATTAGATGAAAGAAGAACATTGATTTTATTATAGTCTTTCCACACTATATTTTTCTCACTTTATCTTCAACCTCCATACCATCTTCCACTAAAGTTTATCAAAGTATCCTAATTCAATTTCTAAATGGAACAACCTAATCTTTACTAGGATAAAGGTTAACCAGAACCCAAATCTCTTGAACTTTTTTGCATCTAAAATGGACCGTTGTCTTAAACTAACTAAAAATTCGATAAAGAAACTGAAATTAATAATTTGATTAGGACAAATAGGTGGAGGTTGGTGCAAGTAAATCGTTCAAGTAGAAGAAAGAAAGAACAGTGGAAGCTTTGATGCCGGTCTCCTATCCGAAGCTTTGATGGGTTCATATTCATTTTTTTTTTAAGGAATATTCATTTCTTTCTATTTCTTTCAGTTTTGCGATATTAATTAATTGCTAGTTTATACTTTATAATATATATTATTATTATACCATTTTGCAGAGCTTGAAACAAAAAGAATATTGCTTGAGCCAAAGAGCTTTTGTGATGCGCAGTGGTGTGTGAATGTAATAATCTGAGATCTGAAAAAATAGTACTCAGGTTGAAGACAACATGATAAAGAATGAAAAAAATATATAGTACAGCTAGACCATGATAAAATTGGTACTACTCATTGATCTAATGGTATACAAAAAAAACTAGTGCATTGAAAAAGTAACTTTATACATGTGCATAAATTTGTGTCTTGTGCATGTTAAATGCCACCGTTATATATAGGGTGGCTTTTATAATGAGTGGTGATAGGTAGACATACATAAGTGGCATACCAACTTTGTACCACTCTTAGGGACATGATCCCCTCCTTCCTTTTACTATTCTGTTGTATGTCCTATGCAATTCTGAGCTGTTGGATTGATCCAAAGGCTGTGACACAAAAGAGGAAGAGATAATTAGAGGAGAGAGAAAAGTTTGTACTATTCATTTTTTTCTTCAATTTTTGTGGGTTTCCTTTCTTTCTCAATCCTCTCTCTTCTTCAACAGGTTCCAACTTCCATATGCATAAATAATCTTGGAGAAATGTTAGGGTCACACCTACTAACACACTCTTTTAACACAACTAATAAAAATTAGTCATGTGTCTCACTTTTTTAATTTAATTAACTTGAAACCTGATCAACCAGTTTCTAAACATTTGTTTTTTTTTTAATAATTTAGTACAACAGTTGGAGAGAGAAAGAGAAGAAGAAAAAGAAGAGAGAGAAGAGTGAATAATTGCTGGATTCAACCTTTCTTTCTTCTCTATTAGGTTCATTTCTGATTTTTCTTCAATTTAATTGCGAAATTTCAGAAATCATAAAATCAATTTCGGCACACTTATCGATAAAGAGTGATGAATTTGAACTTCAACTATAATCAACCAAACGACAATCTTTTTGTTCCGCGGCGGATTTCCTGATCTCCGGCAAATGTCCACCGTCGCTCTTGTTTCTCCCCCAATTTTGAGATTATGATGTGCTCTTGTTGTTAAATTGTAAAAAGATGACTTCACTTTATTTTAAGTCATCATTTTCTTGTAAACCAGAAGTTACAAGAGATCCATTGCTTTCGTTATTTTAATGGTTTTTTATAAGTAATTATCCAGGGATGATATATTTTACTCCATTAGTTAAAAATTACCTGCATGAATTTGCTCCAAATCACATAATCAAAACACCAGGTAAATGATGATGCTCGTAGTGGATGGACGATGAACAAAACCATTTAAGGTAGAAGAGAGAAAGGTCACACAGCTGGGGGAAATTGGAAGAAGAGAGAGACACATGCGACTCTTTAAATTTTGGGTTCTTAAGCATTCAAGCTTGAAGATCGAAATTGAAGACCGAGATTGTTTCTCAACATTCTTCTCTCTTTTCCTTTTCTTCTTCTCTTTCTCTCTCCAACCGTTGTACTAAATTATTAAAAAAAATAAAAAAAACAAATGTTTAGAAACTGGTTAAACAGGTTTCAAGTTAATTGAATTAAAAAAGTGGGACACATGACTAATTCTTGTTGGGTGTGTTAAAAGAGTGTGTTAGTAGGTGTGACCCTAGCATTTCTCATAATCTTGATCTTCATACAAAATAACTTTTCTGACAAGGGAAAAATGTTTGAAATCATTGGGAAGCAAGCAAGATTTATGAATCACAACTCCATTAGTATTGTTGATTGGACCCAAAAGCTCCTCTTATTGTTTTCAGTAAATTTGAATACTCCTTTGAACAATGTATTTCTTCTTTGTATCTTGTAGTATTCCCTTCCGGTTCCAACACACAAACTAATTTAATTTGGAATTAAAAATGGTGTTCTGATTTTTGAAATGAAATTATCAAAAAGTGATGTTAACCAATTAGGGAAATTAAGGCACTAATTAATGTCATTACAAAAAAAATCTCTCTTGTCTCTCTCAATTATCTCCCTTCTACACACACTCTCTCCTTCTTTCTTTTCTCCGACCAGCGGCCGTCTTGTCACCGTCGAACTCCGGTGGTGGTGGTGATGGATGGATGGAGATGTAGATTTGGAAAAACAAACCAAAACGTCGGTGGAGATGGGCGAAGATGGAGAAGAAAGAGTTATGATTTGGTGATGGGTTACAAAGGTCTGTCGAGAGAGAGAAGAGGAAACAAAGTGTTCTCAGAGAGAGAGAGGGAGAGAGAGATATTGTGGTTTTTAGGTAAAATGACCAAGATACCCATACCACATGGGAGTGTATATGAATGGTAGAGTAAAAAGTGTGTCAACCAATAATTACTCTTTATAATTTAGAGTGTACAAGTGATTCAATTTGTGTACCCATACACAAATGCTCATTTACTATTAATTTAATAGTTTAAAATTCAACGGCTTAGATTTACAAATGGCAACCTACCGGTGAGTCTTAAAAAAAATAAAAAAATTGCATTTCTATATATACCTCTCTAATAACCCGTCTAGGTTCGATCTCTTCCATTCATATTTGGAAAGATTTGTATCCCAAATGTACTAAAACATTTTTTTCTTCTTCAGGTTGACTGGGTTAAATTCTTTTCCCTTTTAGTTTATGTTATGGATTTATGGCATGTTTGGTTCCACGTCTAAACCATGATTCTTGCATCTCAAAACTCATTTCACCATGATTTGTTAAAGCTAGACATTCAAAAGTCTCACTAAACGTGCGGCAATGAATATCAATTACACATTTAAGTTATATAGAGAGTTAAGTAAGTCAACTGATTTGAGTTAAGAGATAAATAGTTGGAAGTCTTGAATTCAAATTTAAATGAATGAATAAATATTAATCTACAAATTAATCGCTAACATTTACCATTAAAAAACATTTAGATTATATGCAAATATGCATCTTTAAAGTGTTTTTGAATGAGTTTAATTCTTAACTTTTTAGTTTTTTAGTACAATTCATAACTTCAAACTCAACATTAAAAAAGTTTCATTTAATAATTTTAATCTTTATGTTGAGAGGATCACACTTTCTTTTCTAAACTTCTTTTCAAAAGATAGTGAAAAAATAGTATTGGGTACCAAAATAATGCTTATAATTAGTTGGAAAATCTTAGTAAGGTGGTGGTTACAACAACTTACAAATTAGTGCATGTTTGGTTGAGATATAGAAGTAAAATTATGGTGACTTCATGGTTTTGTTAAAGCTTCAAAATATGTCCTTGGAGCTTAGCTTAGTTGGTATGGACAATGCATAATATATGCAAGGTCCGAGGTTCAAACTTCAGTCACCACAAAAAAAGAAGCTTCAAAATATATTTTTATTAAAATAACACCGACGTACCATAATTCGGATATTATCAACGCCAATTTAAACATTCAATTACAATGTCTAAGGAAAAGTTTCCAATACTAAATTTAATTCTCTTATTAGCACAAAGTTCGTATATGGTATTAAAAAAAAGGCTTAATTGCAGTTTTAACCCTCTAACTTTCTCAAAGTTGCGATTTTGGCCCCCTAAGAAAAAAAACTACAAAACAGCCCCCTAAGTTTTGCAACTGTAGCAGTTTTGGCCCCGAAGACTGATATTGACTCGGTCTACGCTGACGTGGCACCGTAAGTAGGTGCCACGTGTTATTTTATTTTAATTTTTTTTTGCCTTGGGGGGCCAAAACTGCTACAGTTGCAAAACTTAGGGGGTTGTTTTGTAGTTTTTTTTTCTTAGGGGGCCAAAATCGCAACTTTGGGAAAGTTAGAGGGCTAAAACTGTAATTAAGCCTAAAAAAAAGGTTAATATGTCTTTACCCTTTGTAAAAAAAAAGTTTAGATTTCAATTCTATAATATGAAGATTCTCCACAAAATACCCCTGTAATATGAAGATTCTCCACAAAACACCCCTGACCTCATCCAGGCGCTGATGTGACACGTCACTGTGTAATTATTTTAATTTTAAAAAAAATCTGACACGTGTGTAATGGTTTAAAAAATTATTTTTAAAAAGATAAAAAATAAAAAAAACTGAAAATTAATTTTCAAAAATTTTAAAATAAGAAAAAATATCAATTTTTAAAAAAATTCAGAAAAAAATTAATATTTTTTTTACCAAAACATTCAAAAATTAGCATATATCATTTTTTTTTTGAATATTTTTAAAATTTTAATTTAATTTGGATTTTTTAAAAAAAATTCAAAAGTTTCAAAATATAGTAAGTTTAGGAATATTTTTATTTTTTATATAATTTTTTGGGAAATATATATATATATATATATATATATATATAAAGAAAATAATCTCTTTCAACTCTTTTGGGCTGGCTGTTTCTTTTCAAAAATGCACTCAATTTTCAATTCAAATAACACATGTAACAAATAGATAAGAATAAATTTTTTGTCATAAAAAAATTTTCAGATTTTTTTATCTTCAATTTTCAAATATTAAAAATATTCTCAAATCTGAAACACATCGTAAAAAAAATTATGGAATAAAATTTTCGAAAAAAAATCTGAATTTTTCCTAAATTTTTAAATAAATTTGTATCCAGATTTTTAAAAATAAAAATATTTTCCAGATTTTTTTTTTGTTGAGAAAATTTAAAAAACTTCTTTTTCAAAAAAAAAAATCTGTTTTAAATTTCGAAAAATATATATTTCCAAATTTTCGAAAATAATTTGAAATTTAATTTTTCAAAATAAAAATTTTGAAATATATATTTTTCGTAAATTATAAAATTTGGAATTTTCGAAAAAAATATATATTTCAAAATTTTGGAAAATATTTTTCGTAATAAAAAGAATCCTGAATTTTTTTAAATTTTTACAAATTTTTTGAATTTTTATTAAAAAAATAGGCACAAATGTCATGTGTACCTTTAAAAAGAATGAAAAACAAAATTAATTATACAGTCAGCATGCCACTCAGCTCGCCACGTCAGTAATTCTGCACAATCACATGGGTCAGGGGTTAAAATCAAAGAATAAGATTTTTCAGGGTTGGAATCTAAATTTTTTTTACAGGGGGTAAACCGAAACTCGCCCAAATTACAGAGATTAAAGACATATTAACCTTAAAAAAATCAGGTGCATTGCATTAACTTTGCATTCTGTGTCCCAGTAGAGAAGTATGAGAAGAATAAATATGTGTCCCAGTAGAGAAGTATGAGAAGAATAAATATAAAAATATGAGCATCAAAATTCTCATTTCAATGGCTAAATATTTTGGTATATATATTTCTTACTAGTTCCCTTCACGGGACTAAAACTATTAGTGACATAATTATACACTGAATGTGAATATCTTTACGCTATCAACTTTATTGCAAAAATGCAGGCACCTTTAGATGCTACATCATATGTTTTTTAGAGAATAAAATAGAATATATTAAAATACAAACCCGCATTTTCAAGCACAAAGAGTGCCAGAAAATCAGGAAAGAAAAGTTAAGTTACAAAAATGATCTGAGAATAAAGGAACCAAGTGAAACACCTCCATTACAAAATATTCTCATACAATTTAAAGGTTCAAGCCACGTAAGTGATAGGTAAAAGCAAGAGTAGGGCGGTTTGCTTTCAACCACCAATAAGTTTAGAGCTTAATTTTATCGAAAAGCTGTTGTAAAGAGGACTCTTTTTGCATAAACACTCCAGCATTCTTTTCATTCCAAATCTCCCACGCGCTAGAGAGGCAAATGAGATTAACTATTAAGCGAACATTTTTAGAATAACCGCCTAAAGTTGCAAATTGATGAAAGTGCTCTGCTACATGTTCAGGTGAAATTGTAACAATTCCAAGTCAGTGAAAAATTCCATCCCACAGTTTCTCAAAATAATCGCAATTCAAGAACAGGTGGTCAACATCCTCCGTCTTTCCACATCCACCGACACAAAGATGAGCATATGTTTTATTATTCGAGAGACGGGTAGTCAATATAACCGATAACTGGATCAGAAGTGTAGAATGTCTCCCTATTATACTTGTTAAGAGGAGCATTAAGTGCAAATCTCTTTGGTAAATCTGGATTTGATATAAACAAACGACCATAAGCAACAAGATCTGCCCTATTTTCAGCTATAGCATTGATTCCATCTTGTCTTTCATAGCCTCCAGTAACCATAAAAGTTCCATTGAAAACCTTTCTTATTGACACCAAGCTATAATGGCATTCAGCTTTTTCATCAACAATTTCCATTCTTGGTTCCACCAAATGACAATAAAGAATACCATATTTATTGAGGGCATTAACCATATAAAGTCCCAATTCTTGGGGATTTGAGTCTCCACAATCTCCAAATTTTTCAAAAGGTGATAATTTTATTCCAACTCTTTCTGCACCTATCTCATTTGCAACAGCTTCAACAATTTCCAAAACAAATCTACAACGATTTTCAAGGGTTCCACCATATTCATCTGTTCTGTCGTTCGCTTTATCTTTCATGAATTGTTCAAGTAGGTAGCCATGAGCTCCATGGATTTCAACCCCATCAAAACCTACAATTTTCACCATACAAGTATGTAAAATGTCCTCCTATTATAGTAAGTTAAACTAAAGAGTAAAATTCAAAGTAGGAAAAATGTGAAAGTTTGTCTCTAATTTTTTCTGTTGAGTGTTAAAGATGTCATACCTTTGTAACAATTTTTATCTCTCTAATTTACATCGTTATTTCTGTTCATACTTTTAAATTGAATCAATTGAATTATGGAGAAATTTAAGATAAATGAATTTACCAGCTTCAATAGCATTTCTTGCAGCAAGTCTAAAGTCATTGACAATATTAGGAATTTCTTCTATTTTTAGCCTCCTCGGTTGTGTGAATTGTGGCATTTCAAAACCATCACCTCCAATTTGTGGTGTGAGTAGTTTGTCTGTCGAAGATATTGGTGCTTGCCCATTTGGTTGACAAACTGTATGGAATATAGGCATATAATGTATTGATAGTGTATATAAATGTGTCTAATAAATATATACAATACATGTATATCCCGATTGATGGGTTAAGTCAGCATATGTCATCAGTGGAGTATCGTACTATCCTCAGATATCGTCTTATGATTTCACTATTTCCTATTGATGAGGTGTGCCCTGTTTTTCGTAAGGCGTGATTGAATACTTTTGGGGAGCATGTCGTTCATTGTAAGGAGCTTCTCGACTTTAAGTATAGACACGACTTTGTTAGGGATGTACTTTTTGAAATATTCAGACGGGCGGGAGTATCAGTGAAGAAGGATGTGCTTGTGAACTTCCTAACTGACCCACTAGATAGAAGATCAACACTCAGGCCTGCGGATGTTATGATGTACAGATGGGTAGGAGGAAAACATGCATGTGTAGACTTGACTAGGGTTTCACCACTTGTGGATTAGGTGTCGGGCCTTTTACCGTAGGACAGACAACCCTAAAAGCTATGTCAAGCAAAGTGACAAAACATGAGAAAACGTGTTCTGATAATCAATATGCTTTTATACCATTTGCTTTTGACACTTTTGGTTTCCTAGCACCAGTGTCTGTTGACCTTCTACATAGAGTTCAAAAGGTCATGCATAGCAATGTCATGTCTCCTAGGTCCATGAGTGTTGTGTTTACGAGGATTGTTTTTGTCATCCAAAAAAGTCTAGTGGTGCAGCTTGTTACCCGCTTGCCTTCTATTCAAGTGTAAATAATGGTTTACATAATCATAAAATTTTTCTATAATTAATTAAAGGGTTTTGCTAGAAGTCACCCATGAAGGTGTCTTTTAGCAACACACACCTCAAGGTGTGATTTTCACTTTTTAGTTATAACTTTGCTAAAAGACACCTTCATAAAAATTAGTTGGTGTCTTTTAACAAATGTTCATATAATAATTTGTTAAAAGACACCTTCATAAAATGTGTCTTCTAGCAAAACCCTTAATTAAACTAGTGAATATAAATAAGTATCATCTCTAACAAAAATTTCATTCCCGCCTAAAAGTAATACTTGAAAAATTAGAAAAATATGTCAATTAATTGCTCATTTGATAAAATTAAATACATACCTGAATTTGAAACTCTTCCAACATGCCAAATCTGACAGAAGAATGTAGCACCTTTGGCATGAACAGCATCTACAATGGGCTTCCATGCCTCAACTTGCTCTTTAATCCATATACCTGGGGTGTCTGGATACCCTTGAGCAGTGTCAGAGACACCGGTGGCTTCAGTTATGAGAAGACCTCCGTTAGAGGACCTTTGAGAGTAATAGAGGACAGCATGAGGTTGAGGAACATTGCCATAGGATCTTATTCTAGTGAGTGGTGCCAAAACAAGTCTGAAAATGGGAGGTTAATTAGCAAAGACAAGGTAAGCATTGATATTGAAATTGAATATGGAAATTGAAAGTATAATAGGTACCTGTGAGAGAGATTGAATTTGCCCATCTTGTAAGGTGTAAGAAGAGGAATGGGATCACCAGCCATATCAATATAATAATAAATGAGGAATATACACACACTTGAATATGCAGTTGAAGTTCAATGATCTTCAACTTGAATATGTATACACTTTATCCTGGAAAGTGAGTGCATAGCAATAGACAATGGGCTTTGGTGATTTTTTTCCTTCCTTTATATAAAAAAGGGCTTATTAACAGTTTTCGTCCGTTAATTTTCTCAAAGTTGCGATTTTAATCCTCTAAGAAGAAAACTACAAATCCGCCCCTTAAGTTTTGCATCTGTGGCAGTTTTGGCCCCCAATGTCAATTTTGACTCGGTCTACACTGACGTGACACCCTAAGTGAGGTGCCACATGTTATTTATTTTTATTTTTTTACCGAAAATTGGCCTTGGGGGGCCAAAACTGCTACAGTTGCAAAACTTAGGGGGCGGTTTTATAATTTTTTTTCTTAGGGAACAAAAATCGCAACTTCGTAAAAGTTAGGGTGCAAAAACTGTTATTAAGTCTATAAAAAAAGACTTTGGTCAAATTTCCTTATTCTTGAGCCTTGAACAGTTTGATTGTATGTGTGGTGATGTTGATTATGTTGTGGTGTGATTTTTCCATCTTATCGTCCTTCACATTTTGTCAGGAATTTTTGTGGTTGTAATGCCTACATATAGTAATTGCATTGTACACGAGCTTATTTTTCACAATTAATCAAATAAATCTTATCCTATTTTATTGAGTCAATTGTTTGAAATTGACTCTGTAATGTATGCGATATCCGAAAAATGATTATGTAAACTAAAAAATACATTCTAACTTTGTAATTTGAAATTCTTTTTATTTTGAGCCTGTAATATACGCGTAATCCAAACAAGTGACCCATAAGTTGAATTTTTTCATGATTTTTTTCAGGCAAGTTTAGAACGTTAAAATATGTCTATACAAAAAAATATATTTTTTCGACTAGGGGCATATTAATTATGAATTATTATTCTCCATGTTTATGAATTTCTTAAACAATTTAAAATTAATTAGTCTCTAGTTTGAAAACTTCAAAATTTTATGGTGAATATTTCTATGATGTTCTAATCATTTTTACAAAACTAAGGAACGGAATTTGACGTATACGCTTACTCTGAACAAAATTGCAATTTTACATGTTTTGGTTGAAAACTAAAAATAAATTGAGCAGTGGGAGACGTAGAAATAAAATTGCTCGTTAACCTATTAGAATTCATCCATCTATACAAATCTCTCCACATATGAACACACAGTGTTTGTCAAACATGATAATAATGGAGGGGAGATTCTAATTGTTAGCTTGTATGTAGATAACCTATCTACACAGGTAATGATTAAAGTATGTTCGAAATCTCCAAAAGTTCAATGAAGGGAAAGTTTGCAGTGACTCATGACTTTGGAGGGATATGAGGCACTTCCTAGGAATTGAAGTAAAAACAATATGATTGTGGAATTTTTAACCATTAACAGAAAAAAGCCTAAGAGATTTTAACAAGGTTTAGCATGGAACATTGCAACATGGTATGCAGTCATATTGTCCCAGAAAGCAAGCTGGGCTAGAGATGAAATGAGTGGTGCTATATAGCACAACACTCTTCACACACGACATGCACGACAATGAAAAACACACCATTTGCTTTGTTAAAACAAGTACTACCTCTGTGCCTAATTATAAGATCCTTTTGAGAATTTTTTTTGTTCCTTTTTATAAGACCCCTTTGCTATTTCCAACTACATTAATTATTTCTTTACATACATGTCCTTATTTATTATACATATTTTTCTTCGATCAGCATTAAATATCATATGGAAAACATAAACTAATTTTCTCTCTTAAGGATAAAATTGTAAAAACAACAGTGATTGCAAACAACTTTAATACAAATATTCACTTTCTTAATTCCCGTTATTTTTTCAAAAGGGTCTTATAATTAGGGACGGAGGTAGTATCATTTAAAGGCAAAATGCCAAAAAGAAGTATGGTGAATACAATGCCAAATTTTTAACAACAACGACCTAAATATTTGTATTTTTCCAAGTACAAATGCCAAAGCATTGTAGTAATAAGAGAAATACTATCAGACAAGATAAATTACACACTCATGCTTGATTTGGAGATGCACCACACAAGATATATTAAGCCGTAATTTATAATTGCTTCTAGGAAAAATGTATCATTAGTTAAATGGATAATTTTCTTAAAAAAATTAACTAAGAAAGACCAATCAAGTGGGCTTATCAAGTTACTCGTGCAGATACGACACGACATATATGTCGTGCATTTAAGTATTTCCCTGAAAACGGTAGAGCGGATGGTGGGGTGCCTAATGTATTTAATTTCTACTTGGTCTGATCTCGCATTCTGAGCGTTTCTGATAGCTATATGGATAGATCAACTAAAATACACTTAGTTGCAACTAAGAGAGTACTTAGGCATCTGAATGGTACCATAAGTCTTGGCTTCTATACAAAACAAGCATTGTGATATATCAAGCCAGACATAATGACTAAGCCTTTGAAGCTTGAGTCTTTTGCAATCTAAGAGAAAGGCTTTGCGTTTGTGATATATAGCGCCTATATTGATTAGTTGTTGTTTGTGTAAACTAATCTGCTATAGCAGTGTTCAGGTTTAGGGGAGGATTTTATTAGGATTCATTGCAATTAGAAGTTTACTTGTAGTGTAAGAAAGTGTGTAAAAGGCTAAATAAGGGACAAATGCATGTTTAAATGTGCGATGAGTTAGGTCAAATTGAGACAACACCGTGATTTAGTTCAAATTAAATGATGGCTACTATGAGTTTTTCTCCATTTTCAAATACACTTCTTCTATTTAATTCCGGGATCCTATCAAACGCAAAGCTCATATGGTATAACATATCAGGTACATAATAGTTTACACAGTGTGTGTCATGAACAAAAAATACTACTATAAGCAAAACAAATCTTAATTAAGTGAACAACTTCGCTACAAAAACAAATGTACAAGGAGAAAAGGCTTATTAAACATGGAGGTTCCTTTTCCAACCTTGGATGCTACAATACAACATTGTTTTCTTCATTCAAGAAATGGATAGTCCGTATAACCTACAACCGGATCAGAAGTGTAGAATGTCTCCCTGTTATATTTATTGAGAGGAGCATTTAGTGCAAATCTCTTTGGCAAATCTGGATTTGCTAAAAACAAACGACCATACACAACAAGATCTGCCCTACTTTCTGCTATCGCATTGATCCCATCTTGTCTGTCATAACCTCCTGCAACCATGAAAGTGCCATTGAAAGCCTTTCTCATTGGCACAAGGCTGTAAGGGCTTTCAATCATTTCATCATTTGATTTTATTCTTGGTTCCACCATGTGACAGTAAAGAATATTGTACTTATTGAGGGCATTAACCATATGAAGTCCCAATTCATTGGGATTGGAGTCTTCACTTTCTCCATATTCTGCAAAAGGTGATAGTCTAATTCCAACTTTATCTGCTCCTATCTCATTCACAACTGCTTCAACAACTTCCAAAGGAAATCGACAACGATTCTTGAGGGATCCACCATATTCATCTGTTCTGTCATTCACTTTATCTTTCATGAATTGTTCAAGTAGGTAGCCATGAGCTCCATGGATTTCAACACCATCAAAACCTGCAATTTGCATCAAATTTAGCATGTTAGTTGATTTTCAAAATGTCCTTGTGCCCTTTAAAGTAACAAATAGTCCTGTTTCGAAAAAATATCAGTATTGTACTATGATTGAAGCACATTTTGTTTTGGATAAATTTGTAAAGATCAATATACTTACCAGCTTCAATAGCATTTCTTGCGGCGAGTCTGAAGTCATTGACAATATCAGGAATTTCATCTGTCCCAAGCCTTCTCGGTGGCGAGAATTTTTCAAAATCATTGCTTGTGAGTGACTTGTCTGTAGAAGATATTGGTGCTTGTCCATTCGGCTGAAAACCTGTTGAGAATAACATGGACATACAGAAGAAGTATTTTATTTGTATAAATGTGTGCATATATATTACTTAAAAAATCAGAAAGCAGTCACCCCTTAATAATAGTAATACTAAAAAATAACAGATTTGGGTTGTATATAATCACGGAGTTGTGACTACATTTAGTCAGACATGTCAAAACTGTCCGATCAATATTGGACAGTATGGATTTCAAGCTCAATAATTTAGATTTAAAATAGTCAAAATTTGCAATGTAATCTAGACAACCGATCTTGATGTGGTTGACTGCATGCATGCACAATCTAAATCCAACAATAACAAACAACCTCCAACTAAAATAATCTTCAAATTATATGAGGAAATAAATACATACCTGAATTTGAAACTCTTCCAACATGCCAAATCTGACAGAAGAATGTAGCACCTTTGGCATGAACAGCATCCACAATGGGTTTCCATGCCTCAACTTGCTCTTTAGTCCATATACCTGGTGTGTCTGGATAGCCTTGAGCAGTGTCAGAGACACCGGTAGCTTCAGCTATAAGAAGACCACCTTTGGATGCTCTCTGTGAGTAATAGAGGACAGCATGTGGTTGGGGAACATTGCCATAGGATCTTATTCTAGTGAGTGGTGCCAAAACAAGTCTGAAAATGGGAGGTTAATTAGCAAAGACAAGGTAAGCATTGATATTGAAATTGAATATGGAAATTGAAAGTATAATTATTTATAGGTACCTGTGAGAGAGATTGAAGTTGCCCATATTGTAAGGTGTAAGAAGAGGAATGGGATCAGCAGCTTCCATTTTGATGTGATAACTAAAAAAAAATTGATGCAAGCATGCAATTCAATTTGAGAGGGGTTTGATAGGGTGCATCTATATTTATAGTATATGGTATGTGCTGGAAAGTCAAATACATGCTCCACCAAAAACTTTTCGGTGACGTGTGCCATTGCGTTGCTATAGTTGCTTATTGGCATATTGTCCCCATTGAAAGGAAAGTCTTATTTTATTTGTTTGTATTTGTACCTCTCCATTAAACCGTCCACGTTCCTTCTGTTCTCCTTAATTTGTCGGTGTCCTCGCTGTCTTTAAAGGAAATGCTTGTTGTGTTCATAACATAGTAAACACAAGTCCATTTTCTTTTGACTCTAGTACATGTAAACACACTTATGTTTCATATGGAAACATGTTTTTAGAAGAAGGAAAAAAAAAACAGCTTATTTTTTAATGATAAAGCACGTAATTTGGAGGAAATCATTCGTGTTCACAAAATTTAGATATAATATTTACACCCCACACTCAAAAAGCTGAAAAGTTGGAAAAAAATAATAATGAAATAGTGTGTCTCATCTTTTTTCAAAAATCATTTTGTTATAAAAAACCATTTTGATTAGTTTCGGAAGAAAACCACTTTTAATATCAAGGAGAGAATAACATATGTTATCATGTCATGTTTTTTGCAACTATATCAATGAAAAACTATTTTACTAACTTACATAATTTTTCAACCATAACCATAGTAATACTAAAAAAATAATTAAACCACAGTTTCATTATTTTTTTCTTTTTTTTTTTGAAAAGATGACGTTTAATTTATTCTATGATAAACATATTCAAATTAGGGGACATACCTTTGATCTTTATTATTTTTATATCTAACTGATCAAATGAACACGACAAGAAAAACATATTCTCAAGTTGAATCATGAAAATGAAAAGAAAAAAAAAAATTTACGTAGAGGATGAAAATGGTTTTTATTGAATTATGGTCCTTTCTTTACTAAACTCACAAAATATTTCTTCTATTTAATGTCATATTTTGATCATTCTATTTTTACATTTGTTGCAATTTTGATTTCAATGCTATGTTTTTTCTTTAAATATGGTGATTTTTTGTGAAAAAAAATGATTTATTGCCCCAATGTTAAATGTAAAGACAAACTATAATTTTTTTTAGGAGAATTTATATCTTCTTTAGTCAAAAGTCAACATTTTTAGAAAAAAATAAGAATTGAGACCAAAATTGCAATAGTGTAAAAATATAAGAACAAAAAGTTTGATTTTAAAAATAAGAATTGGGATCAAGTAGCCTAGTGGCTAGAGCTCACACATTTTAAATATGGAGAAGTGAGATGCCAGAGGTTCGAACCCCTGCTGCATATATTATGCAATGTTCCTACCAACTGAGTTAAGCTCACGGGAACTTATTTTAACAAACTTATAAATAATAAATACAAGCTTATTTATTTGTATATGCTCCTTTATATAAACTTAGAAATAAGGCAATCCAAATCCACATGTAAGTTTATGATTAATTTTTTTTTTTATCAATTGTTAACATGTAAGTTTATAATTTATTAGCTAATTATTCTTTAAAAATAAACAATTTGCTAATTAATTAATTAATGTTGCTTGGTCCAACCAAAAACAATTAACGTTGCTTGAAGAGGCGGAGAGTGAGGTTCGGAAATCCATCCACCACCGCCACCGGCGGCACCGTTATCGCATGATATTATTTCATTCTCTTTTTTCTTCTATTTGACTCCATTATACCTTATTCTTACTTCAATTTCACTAACCACAACAACAAAAATGGCTTCATTTCTTCTTCTTCGCCGTAACTCCAACCTCCTCGCTCGCTCTCTTACCGGTGAGCTCCTCCTAATTTCACCGTCAATTCATTTTTATTTTTTTTGTTTTGTTTTGGATTATGTCTTAATTCCAACGAATACTTACGTATTGCTATTATGTTGGTATATTAGGTAACTATAAGGACCAATTTTGCCCATTCTTTCAACCCAAATTTGAATGTTTAGGTGCTGCTTTAAACATTTTACATCCATATAGTTCTGGTTCCGGCTCCATCCGTAATGAAATTACCGACATGACGTAAGTATATGCATGTATGTTCCATAGGTATTCAATGCTTTGAAGCACAAACACAGACACTGAAATAAACACTGTCGCGTGTCACACGCCTTTGAACAGAAGTTTCGGTGCTGCAGAGATTCAATGTGACATGTTATATTAGTTTGAAAATAAATAAATTTGTTTGTTTTTTCTTTATCTCAAAGGTTGTTAAATAAACTTTGATTTTATGTATAATTCTGTAGACATGTTTCATTGCCGTTGTATTGATGTGTGTTATCTTTTTTATACTCTTTATTGTGCTATGTAATGCCGTGATTATATTGTGTAATTTTTAGTTTACATTTGGTAGTTGTAAATGCTGATGATCTATTTCTGTTTGTTTTAGTTGCCCTCATACATGGTATCCACTGGCTAGGAGGAAACGTCGCAGGGTTTTCCTCCATGTTGGTCCTACTAATAGCGGTAAAACATATCAAGCACTGAAGCAACTTCAGTCGAGTGCTTCTGGTAAATTGCTTCTCAATCTTTTGAAATGGCAATGGTTAATCTGTAATGTTGATGAAAATATGGTAAGCTGAGTAATTTAGTAGTTTCGTTTTTGCTTTGTAGGAATATATTGTGGCCCTTTAAGATTGTTGGCTTGGGAGATAGCAAAGCGGTTGAACAAGGAAAATGTTCCCTGTGATCTCATAACAGGTCAGGAGAGAGATGAAGTTGAGGGTGCACATCATAAGGCTGTTACGGTTGAAATGGCTGATGTATCAACTGATTATAAATGTGCTGTTATTGATGAAATTCAGGCAAGTTAAATTTTCATTTTGAGACTCCTTTTTGGTTTTATATGAGCCAAGATAATAATTTCACATCTTAAACATCTTATTCCTATCATAATCATGTCACATCAGTTATTCTATTTTAGTGGTATTACTATTTACTAACTTATTCATGATTGAAGCATCTGCATTGTGGAAAACATAGATGGCTTTGCGAGCTTTACTTTATGAAAATATAAGCATATATAGGTTTTTCACCTTATGCCTGTTATTGTGAATAATTTTCTGTGTTAACCTTTATCTTCCTTTCTGCATTTAGATGTTGGGGTGTAATTCAAGGGGCTATTCGTTTACACGTGCTTTGTTAGGCATTGCTACCGATGAACTTCACCTCTGTGGTGATCCAGCTGCTGTTCCTCTTATTCAGGAGATTTTGAATATTACTGGTGATGAGCTTGAGGTATTGAAACTTATGTTCCCCATTGAGTCTCTGAGTAATCTATAAAAACATTCTCTTTTTTAGGATAGGGGGTGGGAATGAGACAAATAAACTAGATAAATTATTGGTTACAGTAATTTCATTCCCATGAATTGGCCATTATGATAAAAACTGTTCTTGAGGCTCTCTGCTTGCTCATGATGATTTATGCTAGTTTTATTAAAATGCAGTTTGAATCTCTCCGACGGATTTTTTTTCTTCATATGTACTGCAGGTTCAATATTATGAGAGATTGTCACCTTTAGTCCCGATGAAGCTTCCTCTTCGATCCTTGTCTGATGTAAGAAACGGCGATTGCATAGTTACCTTTTCACGCCGGGATATATACAAATTGAAGGTGAACTTTAACATCTTTTTAATCTATTTAGTACGAGATACGGGAGATACATGTAGAAAATTCACGTGAACATATTTTATTTTATTTTTCTATTTTGGTGCTCTGAATTCAAAACAATAATCGGTTTGCAACTTTAATTATAAATTTCCTTATGCACTTTGCATTTTTTCTATGACATGGACCCACTACTAAATTTAGCTAGCACTTGATTATGATTGTCTATTTGTCTTATCTCTACTATGATATAGTTCACAACTAGAATCAGATCTTAATTCACTCCAATCTTTTAGCATCTAATTGAACATTACAACTTAGAGTGTCTCTAGTCATGTTGCTGGTGCTATTTCAGCTAATGAATATATGAAATGGAGATAATTGATAAAATGCCAGAATTCTATGAGCTAGAGAAAGTTTAATCGCTTCAACAATCTTTTAATAATTATTTTTTCTCGACTTCGTTTAGCAGAAGATGGGAATGATGGGGTATAATAATTTTTCTCAACTTCGCTTCAACAATCTTTTAATCATTAGTTCCTGTTCATCTTTCTTTCCCGTTCTATGCTTTCTTCTACCAGCAACCATATCCGTGTCTATTCATTTCATAGCACGTTTTATGGTGATTCGACAATTGGAGGATTGTAGACTGGAAGCTCGTTTGGTGGTTTATCTATAAGTTGCTTGCGGGCTGTTTGTTGTCGTGGGTATCTGGCTATTTGATGGCGATGGCTGTAATAGGGATTTGAATAGGTGACTTATAGCTTTGAATAGGTGGTTTATGTAGCCGGTGCCGCCGCGTCTGGTTCGTTATCTAGCTACCTCTGGTGACTCTCTTCCGCCTGAACTGGTTTTTCGACAAATAGTAATACCGAATCTAGACTCCTTCAGTGATTTGTTTCTGATCATTGCACCACTGCACCACCATCGTTGACTGCCTTCGCAATCTATTTTTGAGATCAAATTCAGGCTTGTTAATGGTGTCATATCCGGCGGACTGGGGTTTTGTTGTTTTTTGAAGACTCTCTCTCAAACGGTGTTGGTGTTTCGTTCCCTTACTAGGTCACGAAAAGGTGATGATTGTGTCTGAGGGTGTGGCGTTTAATTGATGGGTTGTTGAAGAAGATTGAAGAGTGTAGGAAGGATGAGGAGTAGGGAGAAAGTAGTTCGGCTTGGGATGTTTAGTTGGTTAGGACGAGGATCAAGAGGGTCTGTGCCGAGGCAGAGGTGTTTGGGGTTGATAGTAACGGGATTTCACTCAATTGCTGTTAGGGGAATAAGTCTGTGGATAGGGCGGTTGGTGACTGGGAAGAAGAGAAGAGTTATGTGGGGTGGGATCTTTTGATCCTACTGATTGTTTGAATAGGTGATTTGGAACCTGGGAATTTGAATTGGAATCCGGGAGATGTATTGTAACATAATGTGGTATTGTAACATTGTGAGTTGCCTTGTGTTCGAGTTTTTTGTTATTTAGGTGCTTGTTGTGTTTCTTTGTTGCTTTTGGGTGTTTACTGCTATACCAGTAGTTGTTCTCTTGTATTGGCCCAATTCGATAAAGTCTTGTATTCGGATTGTTGCATTATTAATAAAATTTGCTGTTAAAAAAATAAATAAAAAGGCAGACTGCTAACCTACTTCGAATTCAACAAATTTAATTGCATTTTGGAAATTTTGTTTATGTACTGTGGACTAACTTGTTAAAGTTGACATTCATATTGCTCAGAAGCGAATTGAGAGAGAAGGAAAGCATCTTTGTTCGGTAGTATATGGTTCACTGCCACCAGAGACTCGAACAAGACAGGTGTGAGCTCCCACCTTTTTCTTTGAAGTTTTAGGTTTCCCTTTTGAATTACACTTGTTTCATGGGAATTTGATTTTAGGTTTTAACGTTTACATCCCATACAATAATATTTTCCCTCTGTTTTGTTCGTTTTGCATCTTTTGTATTTCTAATTCAGACAAACACCTTCATGCTGGCTATTATCAGTTTATATGGTTTTAGTGTTATTTCATAGTTTTGTTGGGAAATTCCTTCTCCTTTCCTGTGCACTTTATAGGCTTACCATAATTAACTTGCTATATTTATCAAGATATGTTGATAAATGTTTCACCTTTCTTTTGTATTGTCCTCATCTGCCAATGATTTGCTGAGTTCAAAGTTTCATTAGGACTGCAGGCAAGCATGTTCAATGATGCAAGTAGCGAGTTTGATGTTCTTGTGGCCAGTGATGCCATTGGAATGGGCCTTAATCTAAACATCTCTAGGATCATTTTTTCAACAATGCAGAAGTTTGATGGTTTTCAGATGCGAGATCTGACTGTACCTGAGATCAAACAGATTGCAGGTATATGTAATTATTTGAAGCAGATTGACATTACTCCAGAATTTGATTAAATGACTGTAGCTGATATATGATAACTCCGATAACTTCTTTTTTTTGTTGTTAATAAATAGATATATTTATGTCCAATAAGAGTAAAGGGAATTTTTTGGGTGATTCTGTAAATGTCAAATTAACTTTTCAGCAGTGGATAGCCTTCATAATTTTTCTACCCTTATATTTTAATATGAAGCTGGCCAGCTATACCTGTTGTGTAGTGAGTTTAAAGGAACTAATTTAGCTTGGATAAGCAGATGTCAAAACATTCTTTCTATTTATGTCATACCTTGGGATGCTGATTATTATGGATAATGCAGCAAAGTTATTTATGTTTATGTCAAGATTCTATGTGGGACAGTCTATATGCGCCCTGGAAAAATCTTTGCAGCATTATAAAAAAGATTAAACTTCCGGTTTAAGTTTATTTTCATTCCTAATCTCCGTGGGCTTCAACATGCCCTTTTTTCACCTCTCTTCTCTCACTCTACTCTACTCAACTCAACCTATTGTTTCTTCTTGAGGGAGCTAGACTCTTTCTGTCTTGTTTGACATATTTGAATCAATTCGTTTTTAATGTTTATTTTGGACAAATGATTTAGCATAAACTTCAGGTTTTTAAAAATGATCACTAAAGTCAATTCTCTTCTATTTACTGTTCTAGCAGATTTTATTTTTATATTCTATTATAATAATGTGAAGATTTGGAGTAATATGTCCTGTATATTTGATTGTGCATCATACATAATTTTCATTTCACTTGAATGCGTATATTCATGCAGGGAGAGCTGGTAGATATGGGTCAAATTTCCCTCTAGGAGAAGTAACATGCATGTCAAGAGACGATCTATGTTTGCTTCATTCAGCATTGGACTCTCCATCACCCATTTTGGAGGTAACTTGACTACGTAATGCCTAATTACTCTGTACTACTAAATATGTATGTAGTGTAGGAGAAATTGAAAATAAAGAAAGCTTCTAGTAAGTATACACCTTTATCTGAATTTTGTTTACTTTCTTTCAATTCTTTCATTGATGATTTGTGTAATATAAATTCTGATGCAGCGTGCTGGACTACTTCCTTCCTACGAACTGTTGTATATGTATTCACGGTTACACCCCCAAGCTGGTTTCTATCAAGTACTGGTGAGTTTTGTGCTTGTTTAGTTGCATGTCGGAAACCATCAAACTCAAATTTAAGTGTATGAAACATAATTCCACCGTAAAAATACATTTTAGACTCTTTTGAGTTCAAATTGATTTAGCCCTAAAATCAATTCATATCGCCTATTCGGAGCTATTATGAGTATTTTTTGCCCCACAGAATCTGTTTAAAAATCACTTTCTTTGTTATTGTTTCCAAATATAATCCTTTTTTACTTTCAAATCACTTTTAACTAGAATAAGTGTTACAAAATCAGTTCATTCAAAATCAAATTTGTCCATGGTAGAACCACATACACTTACTATATAACTAGAAGTTTGTGAGGTACATAGTTTTAATGATTGTCAAAGCAAGACTGCAAGTACAAAGAAAAATACTCCCTACGGTCTCAATTATAAGTAACTTTTCTCTTTTTAGGTTCATTGAATAAATGATGTATGTGGTCTATAATATAGACCACATACATCATTCATTCAAAATCAAATTTGTCCACGGTAGAACCACATACACTTACTATATACTACTAACTAGGAATTTGTGAGTTACATAGTTTTAATTGTTGTCAAAGGCTCAAAGCAAGACTGCAAGTACGGAGAGAAATTGTATGTGATTAATAATTACTAAATAGTAAATGGGCAGGTGTTAACAAACATATTGTTCGCGTCATCTGTCAAACTGTCAAAGTTGAATTTCCCTAGATTTCTTAACATTAGAATGTATTATCGCATTATTGCCCAAAAGTATATATTTACTATCTCTTTTATATTGCAGGAGCATTTTGTTGACAATGCCAAATTATCTGAAAAGTATTTCATTGTTAATTGTGACCAAGTATTGGTATGTCTTTGAATAGCTGTCTTGTCATTGAATCATGAACATTTCATATCAATGTCATATTGCTCTTCATTAGTACTACTGTATCATTTATCTAATATCCCTGAATAATTTGATTGTTTACTGATTTCCCTTCTAATTGCTTTGTTGTGGGTGTTGTTTGTACTTTGTACGTATTGGCACCAGAAAGTGGCTGCTGTTGTTGATGAGTTTCCCCTTGAATTGCGTGATAAATACCTTTTTTGTATCAGGTACATTCATATCTTTTCAGAAAATTTCATTTTTAGAATACAAAATACCCGCATCTTAAGGACGGTTCTATGAATTGAAACCCTAATAGATTAGGGTGTGTCTGTATTTTATATAATTTAAGCTTTTCAGTTTCATTTTTACTGATTTCTGTAATACTCAGTCCAGCTGACATGGACGATGAGATTTCATCTCAAGGCCTGACACAGGTAATTAACATTTAGTAAGTGTCAAATATGTTGATGTTAGTTTGAATGGTAAAAAAATTGACATGATGCATGGTGTACCAGTTTGTAGAGAATTATGCGAAGAAAGGCCTTGTCCGGCTTCGAGAAATATTTACACCAGGAACACTAAAAGTACCCACAACGCCTCAAGCTCTTAAGGACCTGGAATCCATCCACAAGGTTTTTTTTTCTGTTGCTTTAATTTTTATATCCTCTGACACAACATTAAGCTTGTTGCGCTGTGACCTATAGTGTATTTGGTTTAATGTCCGTGAGACAGTGAACACCCGTTCTCACCATCAAAACCCAATAGTAGCTTTCACTTCGAAGTGATTTGATAGCCAGATGCTTAACTGTCAAGGTCCATAAATGGTCATGGTCGTGTACAATTTCATAACTTCAGCAGTTCAGCTACAATTTTAACAACCATGAGCATCATAGAGTTGCCAATGTTTTCCTTCATTTAGTTTGATGGAAAATGTTTATAATCCCCATTTTAATTCATTTTGAACTAGTTAGCTTCTGAGTATATTTGTGAGATTTTGTTGGTGCCAAAACTGCAGGTCTTGGATCTCTATGTTTGGTTGAGTTTTAGGTTGGAAGATTCTTTCCCAGACCATGAGCTGGCTAAATCTCAGAAGGCCCTTTGCAGCATGTGCGTGTTGCTTAGTCTTTGTGATATACCGATTTGTCCAATTTTATCCTTGAACTATATATTAACAATTTGATTTTATAGGCTGATTGAGGAATTCCTTGATAGATACGGGTGGCAGAAGCCAATGGCTAGACGGTTGCCTTTGCGTAAAGTGTCAAATTCTCTGTTATCCCAAAACTTGAGGCAGCATTTATAATTTATGCCCTTTACATACCGGCACTATGACCCCTGCCCTCATTTCTATGCTTAGCATTGTAAAAGTTTCAGAAAACAATTTTTTTTTTTGGTTGTTGTATATTCTATATCCCTGGGGCAATTCTTTTTTATTCTTATCATGACCTGTTGTTGTACTACAAATTAAATTTACATAGTAAAGATTAAATTATCTCTATTTTTTTTTTTACTTGAGCTATTTTCTTCTTCTCTGTCAAATTATTACGTCATTTCTTAATCATATTATTACGTTCCCTCGTTATTTCTTCATCCTGGCACTGTTTATTTTGATCTTTTCTTCCTGAATAGCATGCTCTAGCTTCATATGGCTCTATTTTATCTATTATATTTACGTTGCCACCATTTTTTTAAAAGAAACAAACTTAATTCATTTCTTTCATGTAGTCTATGCTGAAAAATAATTTAAGTGTGACTATAAATAAATTTATTTTCTTTTTATTATAATCCTCTCAGGTACGTTCTCCTGGCTTATAAATCAACACGGAACCTTTCTAGCACTACAATTTAGAGAAGATATGCATTGGGTGAGGAAACCTTCATTCTAGAGATCAACTAAACTAAGTGACTTTTTCTTGTTTCTTCTTCGTTCCCTACTGTTATTTTATGGGTAAAAAGGTAAATTAGATTAAAAATATATTTCCGCCCCTCCATTAAAATCTATTTCCTCCCCTACATTGAACCAATCAGACCCTTCGAGATCTAGATTCTGAACTATTGAACTCGATTTATAAAAAAAAATTAATAATAATAATAATAACAAAAAAACCGCTCTACTGCTACACTTTGAAACCAAAATTGATAAAAACCAAGAGTATGTATGTCACATAAATATCAGTATTCTTTCCTCCCCTACGTTGAACCAATCAAACCCTTCGAGGTCTAGATTCTGAACTATTGAACTCGATTTATAAAAAAATAATATAAAAAAAATAAAAAAACCGCTCTGCTGCTACACTTTGAAACCAAAATTGATGACTTTTCTAGATGAGAAGATGCTTTTAAGGGCTTAATATTACAACAATGCAATGAATTTGAATATATCTTGGTGGAACATTAATGATAAAAACCAAGAGTATGTGTGTCGCATAAATATCAGTACTAGGCCAACTATCCAAACAGTCCTTTCAAAAGTGTAGGGAGTCAAAACTCCATTAACCATTGATTTTCACAAGTGCAATTACATGCCAACTGAGGCAAGGGTGTATCTAGTGTAGATTTATTCTACCCTTAAACTAAGGCTTACAAAAGAAAAACTCCATTGATCCACCAATCACCAACAGTCTACTCACGGGATCAACCATGATCCAGCCTGAGCCAACAAGTACTTTTCAAGAAAATCTTGTGCTAAATGTGAACTAAACATTTTGTTCCCCCAGAACATATCCCGCCATCAATTCCTCAATCTGATCTTTCTCCTTTAACATGCTCTTAATCTCGAGCTTTCGTTTCAATAGCTTGACTGTGGTCTCCATTGGAGTAAATCCCTTCAAGACCATCTCCTCAAAGAATGTGCAAGCCTCCACAAGTTTTCCGCTATTAGACAGACGCTATTAAGAAGAAAATTACTTACCCTTTAAGGCTAAATTCGAAAATTCCCAATTTGTACAGTGTCAAGAAGAAATACAAATTGTCAATGTTAATATTTGAATTTTGAACAATTATATCTATTTTGTTTCGACTTGTGAAAAAGAAACAATGCATTTATCAATAAGTGTTGCCTCTGCAATGAAATGGTCAGCAGCATCTTTTGCTACTGGTGAGGTCATCTGACCAACATAAGCAATTGGACAAAGCAAGGCAGCTGATCTCAACTTGTCCAATTGTTGATCTTTGGAAAAAGCAGCCAATGCAACCAAAGTTCCCTACAAAAAAGAATTCAACAATCTTCATTACTCATCACATTGAATTATATATATGAAGAGGTAAAAACTTACAAAAACTAACCAATTAAATCACCTGTGAGTGACCAACGTAGTGTAGTTTTTGTCCAGTTTGATCATGCACATCCTGGAATGTTGCTGGAAGATCATATGCAACTAATTCATCCCATGACCAATTCCAATAATCCTAAACATTTGAAACCTGATATTAGCAATGGAATCAAATTGAACTACCTATTAAGTACTAACATGATCCGAGATTTTCAATTTCGAGGACTGTTTTGAAATATTAAAAATTCCAGAGACTAAGTTGAGAGCGTCCTATAATTCCACGGATGATTTTGGTTATTCAATTGAATCAAATTTCATGACCAGAGAAATGCAGCAACATATTCTTTTAAATTGTGGTCTGCAACGGCAATTGCGGCTACAACATAAAGGATTTTGAGATCTTCACAATGGCACCGCAACTGCAATTTTGACCACATTGACTGCATTTTTCCACAATATAAAGGTTTATAGTGTAACCACAACTTAAAACCATGTAATATATTTGGTTCCTCGTGTGTTAGCAATCCAAACATCAAATTATCTGCCAACAGAAATGCAAGATATTGACTTGGTGGTAGCAACAACCATGTCACACCATCCTATAAAAACACACCAATCATATAAATGCTTATGCATAAACTATTTTAATAACAAAAGATAAACTAAAGTCAAACTGTTTTTGTAAACTCTCCTGGAGAGTTAATGAAAATAAGATGAAAACAACTTATGGCCATGACATAAGCTATTTTTATAAGCTCTCCAAAACAATATCACACATGTTTATGTCAGTATATAAACTCAAATAAATCAATCCGGCCTATAGTTATAGTAACCACCACTAAGTCACTAACCATGAATAGTCCATGCTGTAGCACAGCTGGTATATACTATTTCCAGGTTTCCCTCTTGGTAGAATTCTTTGCATGTTAAGAACATAACCATCTTTTGTTGTCACCTAAAAACAATTACATACATATAGAAGCTAGTTAGAATCTATTACTTGTTCTAAAAACAATTATATACATAGAAGCTGGTTAGAAGCTACTTTTTGCTCAAAATGTTGCTTATTTCTAATAAAAAACAGAACCATATGAAAGCAATGCACAGTACCAAGTGTTCTTCACAAGCATAGCCTTGTGTCTTCGCTGGTGATGAGCATACACCGTCATTGAGTTCGGGTGCTAATGCAGTAATAATGCTTAAGGGTAAGATTTTTGTTCTTGATGCAAGAGTTAAACAACAGAAGAGAATCACAAGTGTTATTGAGAGTGATGCCTTTGCCACCTTGTATTTTCTGATGTATTAATCTTCTTAATTCAGGCATTATTTATATGAACAGAAAACAGAATAAAAACACAGGAAGGAAAAAATTCTATAGATTTATTCTACCCTTAAACTAAGGCTTACAAAAGAAAAATTCTATTGATCCACCAATCACCAACAGTCTCCTACACAGTATCAAACAGTCCTTTCAAAAGTGTAGGGAGTCAAAACTCCATTAACCATTGATTTTCATAGGTGCAATTACATGCCAACTAAGGCAAAGGGTGTATCTAGTGTAGATTTATTCTTCCCTTGAACTATGGCTTACAAAAGAAAAATTCTATTGATCCACCAATCACCAACCACCAACAGTCTACTCACAGGATCAACTATGATCCAGCCTGAGCCAACAAGTCCTCTTCAAGTAAATCTTGTGCTAAAAGTGCACTAAATATTTTGTTCCCCCAGAACATGTCCTCCCGCCATCAATTCCTCAATGTGATCTTTCTCCTTTAACATGCTCTTAATCTCAAGCTTTCTCATCAATAGCTTGACTGTGGTCTCCATTGGAGTAAATCCCTTCGAGACCATCTCCTCAAAGTATGTGCAAGCCTCCACAAGTTTTCCGCTATTAGACAGACTCTGCACCAAAAGCGTATAAGTTCCCAGATCAGGGATTAGATCATTTGTGAACATGTGATCCAGCAAAAACTTGAGCACCTTCATCCTCTTCTTTTTGCAGCACATCTTGAGCAAAGGATGGTAAGTCTGAAGATCCGGCTTGCACGGTGTTTCTTCCATTTCTTTAAGCAACCTAAGAGCAGTTTCTTCCTTTGAGTGCGCACAAGCAGTACTAATCATAGTATTGTATGTCACAACATCTCTCACAACCCCTTGCTTAGGCATATCCTCGAAAACCTCACAAGCATCCTTTAACCTACCAGCTTTGCCGAGAATGTAAATCAATGAGCTATAAAATGGGGTGTCGGGCACAATTCCATCCTTCTTCATTCTTTCATATTCCTCCAAAGCTTTGCTCAATTGCCCCGCCTTCCCGTAACCAAGCAACAAAATAGTATAAGTCACAGCATTCGGAGGACAACCATTTCCCCTCATCTCCTCCAAAACTTCATCAACTTTGCGAAAATCCTTATCGTGACAATAAGATTCGATGAAATTATTATACGTAAAAACATCCGGCTCAAACCCATGTTCCTTCCTGTCCTCCATCACTTTCCGTGCTTTCTCAAAGTTTCTAACTTTGCACCACCCATTTATCAAAATATTGAACGACGGAGAACTCAAAGGAACAGAACTCTTAAACTTATCGAAAACATTATGAGCAATTTCAATACTTTGTCCTTTCACCAAAGCATCCAAGAGCTTATTCAGCGCAGCAGTATCCTTTTTGACACCATACTCACCCATTCCGCGAAACGCTTCCACGGCATCTTCATGCCTCCGAGCCTTTGCAAACCTCCTCATCACCCTACTCATTGTATCCAAACTCACATACCCTTCAATTCCTTTCATTTCCTTCACCAATTTCCACATGAGATCAAATTCCTTAGCTTTCCCCAATATATCAACCATCAAATTATAAACTTCAGGAGAATGCGCATAAGGTGTTTGTTTTTTCGCCCAAATGAAAAAACCAAACGCCTTAACCCAATCATTGCCAAATCTTTTCAAAATCTGCATAACCAAACTGTTAGAAACCCGAAAATCACAATCATCGAGTGATTGAGCAACATTGTCATGGGATGAATGACGTTGTTCCTTAAGAAAAGTGCTGATTTTTTCAACATCTTCAAGGTGAATGCTTTCTTCCAAAGATGGTTTGGCAAAGAGTTTGGGTTTGGTTTGAAGGATGTTGGAATCAACCCAATGAGCGAGAGAAGGAATAACGAAATCGTCGTCGGAATTTGAAGGGGTTGGTTTGTCGGAGAACATGACCCATGGTGGAAGTTCAGGTGATTCAGGTGAGTTAACCACCACCGTGCAGAAAGGGTTGATGAAGAAATGCGGCGAGACATTGGAACTGCGAGTGGTGGTGATTCGTGGAGAAAGGTGGCGCGTGAGGTGGTGGAGGATTCTGTACTTGGACAGCATTTTGAGGCTACGAAGGTTTTGATTTGTGGTCTAAACCTAAAACTGAGTTTATTTTATGAATAGTGATGATCCTGCCGTTTTTTTAACCAAATTTGAAAGAATGGTTCATTAAATAAATTATGGCGAATCGGTTTAACGCTGTATACATGTGGGAATTTTTTTTTTTTTTTTTTTAAGGAGTACATG
>Ga0228710_1001148_pt1 | contig 38620 bp, 13 predicted proteins | sample MedpolnodulmetaG_FD_177995 | JGI IMG/M metagenome (GOLD analysis project Ga0228710, IMG submission 177995) | Root nodule microbial communities from Medicago polymorpha collected in Santa Monica, California, United States - pink nodules | ecosystem: Host-associated > Plants > Roots > Nodule...
AGTAGTTTTAGACAATTTGGATATGGAAAAATAAAAGAAAATCAAGTTTTTGAATAACAAGAATCGTGCCACGATTTGAGCATTTCTCAACATGATTTCAACCCTTATTTGAGCATGTCTATTCTAGAAAAAAATGTGTCACGATCTAAGAAAGTCGTGCCACGATCTGAGGAGTGCCAAAGATTAAAATTTAATCTTAAAATCTATATATCTTTGAATTTGAAACTTGTCTCATTCTAATGTTTGGATTGTGCCTATGTGACACATCTAACAAAGCTTCTCACAACACCTCTAAAAAAACTTTGCCATCTCCTCTTAATCTATCTCCTTTACTAATAATTAAATAAAATAAATAAATCAAATAAGTCATAACTTTCATTGAATTATGTTGATGAACCAAACAAAAGTTAGATAGGCAATTGGCAAATAGATTATAGCCGGTAATATCTTCTCCCTAGCATATGAGAGGTTTTATATATAAAAAAATGAATAGCATATCATGAACAAACCAACAATGAATTAATACAGCAGTTGATATCAACAATTAAAAAGAATACAAAAGGTCAAGTAATACAAGGCACAATTAACTTTTAATTTGATGTTATGCTTTTCGTTTCATTTTACGTTATACCTCCTTCACACATTCTTTACATGTTTATTATGGATTATGGATGTATGGATTCATTTCTATCACAACCTTTGAACTACTATTTTTTATTTTATTCCATAACTCATTTTTTAATTATGACCATACACTCACTCATTATATATACAACCACTAATATGATCTCAATATTTTTAGTTTCTACATTGAAAACATTGTGGATAAATATGTGATTTTGTGCATCATATTTTGAGTTTTGTTCATCATCACTTTCAAGTAACAATTGGATAGTTCATCTTCAATTTTGTATTGTTGTTTTTCCACTCACTTTTACTCTTCATCTCTTAATTATCAAAACCTAAAACACAAGAGTGTTCTATTTGTGGATTGGAGTTTGCAATAAGACAAGCTTTGGGTGGCTACATGAGGAGACATAGAGCTTCAAATATGAAAGGAAATAACAATATGCACAATTCTAATAATACTATGAGTTGTAGTGGTGGTAGTATTAGTCTTGATTCGCTGCAAAAGATGAAAGCTAGAAACCGGAGAGTTTTGGTGTTGAATTTGGATTTGAAGCCATTTTTCAATATTTCTTGGTATTAATTATATGACAATTTATTCAATAGTGTAGGTATATTTTTACTCTTATTTCTTGATTATTAATTGGTTTCTATGATATGATAGGGAGTCAAGTTACTCTTAGATTGATCAAATATTTAAGCTTCAAATGTTTGTTATTCTATTTTTCGGACTTTCTTTTATATTTTTTTTTTATTCCTTAATGTGTATGTGGATTTATTTTTATTTTTATGTGAATTAGGATAAATGATGCTTCTATTTTTTATAATTTTGTTGCATCATTGATAGTGAGGAAGAAGCTTATTAAAAATGGTTGTTTATCACCACTTTCTCCATGAAACTATTGGATGATACATCTTCAATTTGGTGTTATAGTTTTTCTTCTCTTTTTTACTCTTCATTTCTTGGCTATTCATTGGTACAAATTGGTAGTATTAATAAGGGGTATATTTATAAAATTAGTACATGCACTAATGAATAAATACTGTTTTTATAAAGGTGAAGACAAGTGTCTACCATTTTTTCGTATAAATATAATAATAAGCATATTATAATGTAATTAAGATAAAGAGAGAGAAAATTGAGATGAATAAATAATAGTGCCTCTAAAAACAATATATAGAGAAGGTTGAAGGATATGATCCAAGTTACACATCTATCTATCTTCTATATATTATTTTAGTAAATTAAAGCTTGGATGCAATAGGAATGTGTCTCTAGAATTTTGAAAGCTTGGATGTTTGTTTAAGCTAGAACCGTGAGATGTGCAACTCTTAGAAAAAAAAATTCACTCTTACTCCATCTAATAATCACTAATATTAATGTAATTAAGCACAGGTTAAAAAAAATATCACCCTTTATTGTTCCATATATGATTAAATAAAATGGGAATATAAACTTCAATTGGAAGAAAAAAAATAGACAACCAAAAATATGAATTAAGCAAAGTGACAAGAATGTAAACCAAACTGTTGGCTAAAATAATTAGGACCAATAAATGTTAGAATAAAATTTCAAAAATGAAGGTTTGATAGGAAAGTTCAAAATAAGCTAATTTATCACCATTAGGATTATCTTTTTCAATAAATATAGGAGACCTTAAATAAGAAATAGAAACGTAAGTAAACTGTTAGGTCACGTGATGAAAAAGGCAAAACCACCAAGGATTAATCATATCATATCCTAATTTAAACTTATTGAAACCTTTTTCATGAGTAATATTGACATCAAGTATGAATGACTCTAACTCTAATAGAAAAGAATATGAGATTCCATGATAAAAAAAAACAAGCAACATATTATTACACAACTACGATACCATAAAAGAATTTTCTTTTATGATTGCATCATTAAGATAGAATATGATATATGTATTCAACTTATTCAATATTATAGGATTCAGCAACAACTATATTATTTGACCTTAAAATATTTACACAAATATATTATATGAATCAATACAAATTCTCATATATTTAAGGAATACTCTTATTTTAGAATAAATTAATATTAAAATAATCATATCTCTACTTTTAAATATATTATATATCAATCAAATATATGTGATTATACTTATCACAATTTTTATTTTCTCAAATATAAGTTATAATCCAACCCGTGCAACGCACGGGTTAAATACCTAGTTTAAAATTAATTTATAGAGTTTTAAATTGAGTTGTAACGGTTTGAATAGTTAATTGATTTTTATCAAAGTGGGTTTTATAAACTAAATCCAAACATTAATTAGGTTCAGTTCAGATTATGAACTATAAAAACTCTTAATTGACGTGGCACTCAACTTTTATAGCCAACATGAATTTTCTTTAAAATTTAAACTTCAAAACAAAAAACCATTTTCTACACATGAGAGCGAGTGAATTTTGTTGTTTTTTCGGCATTACTAATTTAAAAGTAAAATTACTCCAAGAGTCTTTTGTCTTATTTATTTGCAACACTTAGGTCCTTTATCTTTTTTTCTGATCCAATCCTTAGTCTCATTAAACGCGTGCAACATTAACCCTTTTACAATTTTGTTCAAAAAAAATGTTAACGTGGCATCTTGCTTACCAAAGTAACACTAATGTCGCTAGAATAAAAAAAAAAATACAGACGTCAAAGTGAGAAACCAATTCTTGATTTGAGATTTCCCAATCCAAGGATTGTGGAAGGGGATGAAAATCATCATCAAAGCTGGATTTCGATAAAGGGTAGTAAACTGAGAAAAAAATCATCATCAATTATGGATTTCAATTCTCCTATGCTTGTTCATGTTTCAATCCATTCTAACATTGCTTCATTTGATTAGTCCTTTAACTCATGAATCTGGATTTCGATTCTCCTGTTCGATGATTTCGAATCTAGGGTTTGTTTCAGTGTATTTAATTCAATCTGGATTTCAATGTTAGAATTTTCATTTGTGAATAGTTTTTCTCTTTGTATGTTTAGTGTGTATAAATCTGAATAGTTGTCTATTCAGTTTCAATCCTTCACTATCAATGGTGGGGTAGTGTTAAACTATAGTGGGTAATCTTAAAAATAATTTCTTTACGTATGTAGTTCAAATTGACTATATGTTCGTTTGGGATGCTATGCCTTTACTTTCATTTTTTATAGAAAGTTTATTGAACTAACATTGTGATTTGTTGTTTTATCGTATTCTTCGTCAATATTTTGTCATCCACCACGATGGTTATTTTGTGGACACCAAAGGAACATATGAGGGTTGTGTGTCCAGTTGAGAAGGTGATTTGAGTATTTTGAGATTAAGAATATTCTTAAAAAGCGGAGTATGTAGATATAGTTGAGAGGTGGTATGGTTTTCTTAGACAATTGAAACTTTTAGAGGATGATGTTGGAGCTTTGGAAATGGACAAAACGTCTAAGGTTAATAGGAAAGTATATTTGTATCTTGTTCATCCAGTAACATGATGACACTCTGTCATACTATGTTATTTTGGTCGTTTTAATGTCTTTTAGTAAAGTCTTAAGTAGTTTTAGACAATTTGGATATGGAAAAATAAAAGAAAATCAAGTTTTTGAATAACAAGAATCGTGCCACGATTTGAGCATTTCTCAACATGATTTCAACCCTTATTTGAGCATGTCTATTCTAGGAAAAAAAATGTGTCACGATCTGAGGAGCGCCAAAGAGTGAATTTAAATTTTATCGATGAATCATTCCAGGATTTTTGCACATTGTGGCGCGATTTCACGAGCCCATAATTTATCAATAAAACCTTATTTGCAATTTAGAGCAAGGATTCAATTTTTTGGGGATTTTGAAAACAGATTTGCATCATAGGATCAAGAATTTTCGTGGTGACACACCATCCAACTCATATTTGGTCCTTTAATATGTAATGTGTTTCATTGTAATTAGGTATTAGATGGCTATAGCCACACTAGCCCATCACATAACAAGGAATGAACAAAATTGAGGCATATAACAATATCTCATTTTATTAATAATTCATACAATAATTTATTCGAATTCACTAAATATACTTATTTTCTGCTTCTTGGGGTAAAAAGTGATCAATCTTCTTGGGGTAAAATAGTGAGCAGCTTTCTTGGGAAAAATACATCATCAACCATTGGGCTAAATTTAAATCTGGTTTTTTTTTACCCCAAGAAATTCTTTTTACCCACGGTAAAAAGTTTCTGGGGTTAAAAAAGCAGATTTAAACTTATCCCAAGGGTCGATCACTTCCCCAAGTCGGCTACTCACTATTTTACCCCGAAGAAGTTTGATCACTTTTGCCCCCAAAGAGTCTATTGACAAAAAAAAAAGAGAAAGAAAGAGAGGGAGAGAGTGAGGAGGGGGAGAAAGTGATATGGTATGAGGAATTAGGGAAGTATGGAGGGGTATTTATAGGTGGGAATAGTAGTATAGGTTATAAACACCATTAATGTGGTCAAAAAACATGTGGATTGAATGTTGAAAAACTGACCACAGTCCAAAAAAACGTTTGTTCTTCAGCTCTGACCACCGGCCAACGTGCGTAAGTTAACTCGCGCACATGCCCGTGGTGCATGACTTAAGTCACGCAGAGCTTATAACGTGCGTGAGTTAAGACACGCTGCGTGACTTAACTCGCGCAAGGGTATATTTGGAAATCATGTTGGACGCGAGTGTTTTGTTTTGGGGGAAGAGCAGAATTCTTTTTTGTGTGCAAAAAATTATGCAAAAAATGCCCAGTATGCTGCTGGGAGCAGGAGGTGCACCTCTCCTATTTTCAACGAGCACATATCATATCATTGTGCTACCTCTCTCACCATTGATTCAAGGTCATTTTATATTTCTAGGTTCATCCATTCAAAATCCATTTTCTTTGTTGTTTGTTTGAATTTAAATCTCATTTTAAAATTCTGGTTCATCCCCTTTTCTCTAGGGTTTTTATCATATATAAAATAAATAAGGATCCATTTAATCTATTTTAAAATAATTTTTTTAGCTATAGAAATTTATTTATCCTCTCATTTTTCATAGCTATATACTTACATAGCAGTGGTCAATTCGTGATGTTATTTTTGCAATTTTAATTTAAGTTTTTACAATTGCAATTGACATCTTGCTCGACCAAGAAGGAAGCTACATACCCATCAACCTTTTAATTTTGATTTTCTTTGGACAACGTATGGTAAACAAAGGCAAATGAGTTATAATCTCATGAACCCAAGACAAAGTATTAGAGCTGTATTTGCTAAGCAAACAAGAAAGCAAATATCGACTAACAAATTCGTGTGATCAAAGTTCGTTCTGCGCCCCTGCTTATTAATACAATCAATTCTCTTGGAATATGAAAAATCAACATCGAATATATTTATACATAAATGATAATTTAGAAATAATTACATACATTTTAGAAAGATTTATTACTTCAACTACCTTTCTTGATACTCGTAATTTTTATAAAGTATAAACTTCCTGTATAAACTGCTCACTTCTGGGACATCCATGTTAAGGCTATGTGGGCCTAAAGCCCCACATCCAACTTCCCTATTTTTTTTTATATTATAATTACAATAATAATTATTTTGGTCTCTAAATGTATAACGAGTAATCACAATAGTCTCTCAATGTATTTAAAATTTCAAAATAATATCTGATTTTGCACTTTGTTAATCAAAATATTTCTGAAGTGACAACTAGTAAGTATATTAAAAGACTAATATGACAATATTAACAAATTATGTTAATGTTAGAGACTATTTTGACTAGCAAAGTGCACAATCAATGACTATTTTAAACTATTGTGGTTACTCCTTACACGTTTAGAGGACCAAAATAATTATTACCCCTTATAAATAAAACACAATATGTTAAGATTAAGACCAACAAGTCAACAACCTAGTGCAAAACTTGTGGAAACAAATAAGTGCAACATATTTGCTATGATTTATAAGCTTTTGAAGTTGGCTTTGCTTTTGTCGATAGCAAGTGTAAGTGTTAGCAACTTAGATTTTAGCCCCACATGCACCAAATGTCTGAGTCCGCCTCTGGCTCACTCCCAAGTCAACACCACCGGAACAACCCAAGTGGATTTGAATGTATTTTTATTTTATGGGTTTTTCTAACCTATGCAACCCTGCATAGGATAAGGTGCAATAAATGCACCTCTTTTTTCAACAAAAATTATCATATTAATTATCCTTTTCTTGAAAAATGATAAGTAATTGTTATTTTCCCTCCATCTCTCTCCACTATTAACCACTCTATTTATTGTATTTTGTGAAAAACTAAATAGTCATATTCTAAATACAACTCAATGTGTATTCCCTCCTCAATTTACAATATTTCCTCCTCAATTGTTACATTTTTTTCCCTCCTTTTGCGTTATATTTTTTCTCAAGGATATGGCAAAAGCTCAAAACTCACTCAATTGTTCTCATGTGGCAGCTATAGCACAGTAAGTAATATAATTACTTTCTCTCAATTTAATCACCTTTTTCTCATATGTTCTCAACTAATTCCTTATGTCACACATACAACACCTTGTTCTCATGTGGCAGCATATATTTCTTTCATTGTGTCACACATGCATATATTTCTTTAACGTTTTTCTCAATTTCTTTCATTAAGTCACACATACATATTATTGCTCCATAAATATTTCACCTCTAATTTCTTATATACGAATTCAATAATAATATTTTGTAGACAAATGATGATGTTATCATTTTACTTTGGCTTAAATGCACTTTTGACCCCTTATATTTGTCATAGTAGCAATTTTTGGCCCCTTATTAAGAAAAACCACTTTTCAGCCCTCTAACTTTACCCCATTTTGCAACTCATAGACCTCATTGATTTTGATTTGGTCAAAAGCTATTATTAAATTAAATTTAAATGGAAAAGAATTATTGAAATAATTAATAGCCGTAGGATTAAATCAGTGGTCAAGATTAAATGACTCAATTTAAGTGTTATTGTGTCCCTTCACAGGTCTCTCTCTCTTTTGTATCTCTAGGTTTTTCAAATCCAGATTTTTTTTTCACATGTCTCTCTCGTCTCTTCACGGGTCCCTTCATAATTCTTCTTCTTCATATTATTTGCAATCGCTTCAATACTTCTTCTTCGAAATTTCATCATAAATCAATATAACAATTTCACAATTCTAGAATCAATTCCATAGACACTCAATTTCGACAAAGTAGAAAAAAGGTTCACAAAACTAATGGTTATGCTAATTGCCTTGTTCCATTGTTTTTGCTTTGGAGGGGTGTGGATTTAGTTGGGGTGCGTGTGGTTGAAAGTGGAAGGGGAATTATGGGGGAAGTTGTTGTTCCGATTTTGGGGATTTTTCACGTAAACCCCATTTTTTCAACAATTTTTTTATGAAAGATCCAAAATGGGTTTTGGAGCGGCTATTGCAACAATTTTTATATCCAGCAATGCATCTGCATCACCAACAAATTCATCTCTGCAACCCATTTTTACAATATGCTTAATTGAAGCATGAAGAGAAATAAGAAATGGTTAAAGTATAGAATCAAAAATTGAAGAGAGGGAGCATGTGAGGTCTTTTAATCTTGATCATTGATTTTTAATCTTGAGCCACGTGGCCTTTGACTCAGTCAAAATTAGAAGAGGCCAATGAGTTGCAAAAGGGGTGAAATTAGGGGGCTGAAAAATGTTTTTTTTTAATACGGGACCAAAATTGCTACTATGGCAAACATAGGGGGTCAAAAGTGCGTTTAAGCCTTTTACTTTTTAGCTATGTAGTAGTAATATGAATTTATTTGTGTAGGTTAGGAGTCACTTCGATCATTATCCCCTATAGAGGAGCAAGTTCATAGTATTTTCACAAAATTTGCGTTGAAGAAGTTTCAAGAGGAGTTTGAGAGGGCAACTCAATACAAGATTTGTGAAGAAAAGCATGTAAAATTTATTATGAAATATTACAAGGAGCAACATTCACAAAAGCATAAAGTCTTATGGGATGATGTTGTTGGTTGTAGTTGTAAGCATTTTGTGTTTTGGGGTATTCTTTGTCGTAATGTGTTGACAATATTTCTTTATAAAGATTGCTTTCAAATTCCAACAAGGTATCTACCATTTACGTTGGTGTCGTGATGAATTTCAAAGACCAATCGAAATAAATGTCATGCTTAGTGAAGTAAGACATAAAGGCAAGGGTCCATATATTGAGAATGTGGAGAATGCAGTAGAGTTTATTAGCAATCCTCCGCGTTCAATAACAAAAGGTCGTCCCAAAACAAAACGATCAAAAGGTGGTATCAAATTGTCAAGGAAAGCAAGAAGTGGTCGCAATGTTACAACTTGTCCAGACAAGGAAGGTTTTGTTCCGTCGTCAACCATAAAAAAGAGGAAGAATGAAGCTCAAACACAACAAAATTTAAATTGTTATGAATAATATTAATAAGATGTGGATGTCCATTTTCCTAAGGCTTTCTATGTTCCTTAACTCCCATGAGTCAATGCCTTTATTCATTGTTATAGGCACTTAGTCTTATGGGTTTTTCATGTACTTGTAACTTACCACATATGTGTTATATAAATAAGACTTATATTTCAATGTAAAGAACACACTTGAGAAAACAATACACTATACTCTCTTGTTCTCTCTAGTTCTCTCTTTATTCATTTCTCTCTATTCTTATATATTTTATAATATCTTGCAATATTAAGGATCAATTTCATAACATAAATCCTATTTTATATTTAAAGTCTCAGTTGCAACAAAAAAGAGTGGTCATGGTTAGTCCTTGATTTGTTTTTTGTTTGAAGGAATGGTTAGTCCTTGAATTTGTTGCTACTATCTAAATTTTTGGAGTTAAATTTGGTCTTTGCTATCTAAGTCCTTCTATAGTTTGTTGCTTATCTTCTGCGTTTTTTTTTTCCTTCTGGTTTCTATATCTAAATACATTTTCTTCTATACACTTAGTGTTCCATTTAATTCATGGATAATTTCCATGCACTTAAAAAAATAGTTAGAAAAATAAAATAGTGAATGATTAATATAATAGAGAAAATTATCATTTTTCAAAAAAAGGATAATTAATATGATAGTTTTTGTTGAAAAAAAAGGTATATTTATTACATCTTATCCTATACAATGTTACATATGTTAGAAAAACCCTTATTTTATTTTATAGAATATATGAATGTATAAACTTTTTACACTAATGATTGATATTTCCACAATTTTTGTGAAATGATCTATAAATCTATATTTCCACTGTTTGACTGCTTTGTTTCCCAACTCACAAACCCGGTTCGGTTTCTAAAACCTATATATCAAAATCTCGCTCTCTATTACAACAACACATTCTCTTTCCATTTCTGTTATAAAAATTTCTTTCTCCACACACAATCGCAACAACCACCACCAATGGCGGTGAATCTCACCGCGAACGCTATTCCGGCGATAATCGCCGGCGACGTCGACGCAAAGCCGCTACTTCAAGTTCTCGACATTGCAACAATCGTAAGCACCAAAAACTCTCACCAACAGCGTTACCGTCTTCTTCTCTCCGACGCCGTTTCCTCTCATCACGCTATGCTCGCTGCTCAACTCAACGACCGAGTCAATTCCGGTCGAGTTAAGCAAGGTTCCATTGTTCAGCTTCTCGATTACATTTGCACTCCGCTTCAGAATCGCAAGTATTTCTCTTCGCTTTTTTTTTTCTTGTTGCTTAATTAGTTGTTTGAATAAGTGATTAACCTGATTAATCGATTATCGGTGTATTTAGAATTTTTTTTTCGATTTGAATTGTGTTCGTTTTGCTTTTTAGGTTATTTTAAGGTGAATCTAGAACGTTCTAGAAGTTGCGTTCGTAAGAATTAGTGTATGGATTAGGATATGATACTGCGTTGATGAAATGTGATAGTTGAACTAAGTTTTAGTTTCTTGTGATAGTTGAAATTTGAATTTCATGTGTTTTTCACAATTTTATTAGGTCATTTCAAATTTGAACTTAAAACGTTCTAGAAGTTGCATTTGTAAGAATTAGATTATAGGTTATGGAACCTCACTGATGAAATTGATGTTTGAACTAAGTTCTAGTTTCTTGTGATAGTTGAATTGAGATTTTTGAAATTTGAATTTTATGTGCATTTCACTTTTTAGGTCATTTCAAGTTTGAACCTAATCGTTATAGAAGTTTCATTTCTAAGAATTAGGATATGAAACCTTGATGAAATGTGATAACTGGCTTTTAGTTTCTCACTTTCTTGTGATAGTTTGATGAAGATTTTGTTGCAATTTGAATTTTATGTACATTTCACTTTTTAGGTCATTCTAATTTTGAACATAAAACTTTCTAAAATATGTATTTGTAATCAGCGTTGTTAGTTCGTGGATCAATAGCGATCTAACAAGATTTTGTTAGATCGAATTCTGTTATGCTACAGTGTTGTTGCTCCGTTATAATCGCTATTTGACAAGATTTTGAAATGAATAGTGTATCGTGAAACAATAGTGCTTTATTCAAATTGTGCCTGTTTTGGTAGCTATTTGACAACACTGTTGTAATAGTTCTATTGTTTACTGATGTTTTAGTTTCTTGTAATGCATGTTGTCAGAAGTGCTTTAGTTCAAATGGATTACATCAGTGTTACTATGGATTACAACAGTGTTATCAACAATGTTTTAGTTCAAATTTTCTTAAGACACATTTGAAATTCGTGTTGTCAATCGCATATTGCATAGAATAGCAGTTTGTTCAAATTCCTTTACAATACAGTGTTATAGTGCCGCTATAGTCGCCATTTGAAAACACTTTGTACTAAATAGTGTATTGTGAAACAGTAACAATTTGTTCAAATTGTACCATGCTATAGTAGCTATTTGACAACAACACTGTTGTAATCCATTGGTTTTAGTTTCTTGTATCCCTTGGGTTAATTGTTAGTGTAAGAATTAGGATATGATAACTCAGTGATGAATTGTCAATTGCGATAGTTGAATTAAGTTTTAGTTTCTTGTCATAGTTTAAGTAGGATTGTTGTGATTTGAATTTTATGTGAAATTCAGTTTTGTATCATTCCAATTTTCAAACTAAAATGTTATTGATGATACAATTGATTATTTTACACAAGTGTTAGCTTCTTCTATCTCCTGGGAGAATGATTAGTGATAGTATTAGGATATGGAACCTCAGTGATGAATTGTGATAGTTAAATTACGTTTTGGTTTCTTGTGATAGTTTACTTAAGATTGCTGCGTTTGAATTTTATACGAAATTCAGTTTTTACATCATTCCAAATTTTCAACCAAAAATGTTATAGATGATGCATTTGGTTATTTTACATAAGTGTTAGCTTCTTGTGGCTCTTGGGAGAATGATTAATGTCATGGAACCTCGGTAATGAACTGTGATAATCTAATTAAGTTTTAGTTTGTTGTGATAGTCTTGTTAAGATTGTTGCGATTTGAATATTATGTGAATTTCAGTTTTTGCATCATTCCAAAATTTCAACCTAAAACGTTGTAGATGATGCATTTGGTTACTTTACATAAGTGTTATCTTCTATGGCCACTTGACAAATGATGAGTGATATGTAACTTTAGTGAAGAATTGTGGTAGTTGAATTAAGTTTTAGTTTTTTGTAATAGTTTAATTAAGATTGTTGCAATTTGAATTTTATGTGAATTTCGATGTTTGCATCATTCCAATTTCCACCCTAAACATTATAGATGATACATTAGAGCTTATGGATGTTTAAGAGTTGAAAGAATGTTACAGATGAAATGTATCATAACTGACTTTAGGTTTATTCTCTAAACTTGATTTGTGTTTGTTTTTCCTTGTACAGGATTATTATGGTGCTTAACATGGAAACCATAATACCTGATTGTGAAATCATTGGGAATCCAAAGTCATTTGTGGATTCAGAGTTACCTGTTCAGAAAGCATTGCCTGATAACACTGTGGCTGGTTCGTCCAGAAGTATTAATAATAATTTGGCTGCTCAAAATGCTGGTAGTAATGGGCAGAATTTCAGGCCAACAGTTCAACCTCAAAACCAACCTCCTCCGCTTTACAACAATAATTTTGCTGCTCCAAATGCTGGTAGTAATGGGCAGAATTTCAGGCCAACAGTTCAACCTCCATACCAACCTCCTCCGCTTTACAAAGGTCGTGGTGCAGTTATGAAAAATGAGGCGCCAGCACGTGTAATACCTATAGCTGCTTTAAATCCCTATCAGGGTAGGTGGGCCATCAAGGCAAGGGTTACTGCAAAAGGGGATTTGCGCCGCTATAACAATGCTCGTGGAGATGGAAAAGTCTTCTCGTTTGATCTCCTTGATTCTGATGGAGGTGAAATACGGGTAACTTGCTTTAATGCTGTTGTTGACCGTTTCTATGAAGCAATTGAGGTTGGTAAAGTTTACTTGATATCGAAAGGTAGCTTGAAACCTGCACAGAAGAATTTCAACCATTTGAAGAATGAATGGGAAATTATGCTGGATTTAAATTCAACGATTGAGCTTTGCCCAGATGAGGATGGTTCTATACCTAGACAACAATTCTCCTTCAGACCTATCAGTGACATTGAGATTGTTGAGAGTAACGCTATCCTTGATGTTATTGGGGTTGTGACATCTGTAAATCCTTCAGTTCCCATCTTAAGGAAGAATGGAATGGAAACACTGAGAAGGGTTTTGAATCTAAAGGACAATTCTGGCAAGAGTGTTGAGCTAACACTTTGGGGTGAATTCTGCAACAGGGAAGGACAAGAGCTTCAAGAGATGGTGGATGCTGGGGTTTTCCCTGTTTTAGCAGTAAAGGCTGGGAAAGTTAATGAGTTCAGTGGAAAGTCTATAGGCTCTATTTCTACTACACAGCTTTTCATAAATCCTGATTTCCCTGAGGCTCAGACCTTAAGAAACTGGTTTGATCAAGTTGGGAAAGATTCTGCTTCTCTATCCATTTCTAAGGACATCACTCATGGAGGACCCAAAAATGAGATACGCAAAACTGTGTCTCAAATTAAAGATGAAGGTCTAGGGCGTTCAGGCAAGCCAGACTGGATAACAATGAGGGCAACCGTATCATTCATGAGGACCGATCCATTTTGTTACACAGCTTGCCCTCTGATGATTGGAGATCGACCGTGCAATAAGAAAGTGACGAAGTCAGGAGACACAAAATGGCAGTGTGATAGATGCAACCAGGAGTTTGAGGAATGTGATTATCGTTACCTTCTCCAAGCTCAAATCCAGGATCATTCAGGATTAACTTGGGTAACTGCTTTCCAGGAAGCAGGGGAGGAGATTATGGGGTACTCAGCAAAGGATCTGTATGTGTTGAAGTATGAACAGGAGGATGATGAGAAGTTTGGAGATATAATCAAGAGTAGACTCTTCAATGAGTTTGTGTTTAGGCTGAAAATCAAAGAGGAGTTATATAATGAGGAACAGAAGGTGAAGATTACAGTAGTTAAGGCAGATAAGGTGAATTATTCTGCAGAGAGTAGGTACATGCTTGATTTTATTTCCAAGTTCCGTAGGCAGTGATTGTAGCTTGGTTGCAGAATATTTTCATGTGATTAGCCATACATATTGGCAGTAGTCTATAAGCTTAACATAGAATCAAGTATCAGTGATTATGGATTGCATCATACGTGTAATCCCAATACGTTTTTATCAGCTATTATTATTCGACTTACAGTCTGATAGTTTGTTTTAATCAGCTATGAGCCATACATGTTGGCATCAGTATACAAGCTTTACATAGAATTGACTATTAGTGATTATGGATTATTGCATCATATGTGTAAACGTAATCACACTATGTTTATCAACCATTATTCTACTTATTGTCTGATCTTATGTTTTAAATTTTCTGTCAGCTATGTTTATACTCCATATTGGATTGCTTCAAAATAAAATCTGCTAGTTAGTTTTGTTCCCATCAGCAGAATCATGTAATAATCTGTTTCTGTGATGTATGAAAATGAACATCTCATTTAAATAATTGAGAAGCTTCTGCTCAAGTGGAGTTCAAAAGTTAGATATTAGTTAACACACAAGAGACAGTTCAAATCATTACTGAAGAACGTTACATATACTGATATACACATCATGATAAGAGAAGGAATAAAAAGGTCCCGGGCAGCACAACAGAAATTTATCAGCGACGCTTGACGGGATCGAAATTGGATACAGCGATCACTGCACCAATAATGACTACAACCACAACTCCCCCAGCTGCAATGCTGAGCAAGAAGTTTTTCAGAGAAGGTGAAACGGCCGCTTCAGCCACATCAGGAACCACCATTGAAGCTGTCAATGCTGCTGCTGTGAGTCCTGATACAACTTTCTCCTTCATGGAAGCCCTAACTTGAAATCTTCCATTGCGTTTCAAAGATTTCGTAGCCTTTGAAGACCGAAGAGGCAGTGGATTGAAGAATGCCTTGGAGCTATTCACCACCCTCTTCTGGCTGGTGGAAGTTAGTGGCATTGCCACTGAAACTGCAGAAGTGGAAGCCATTCCTTTTCTATAGGTTGTTTCTTCTTCCCCTGCTAGATCTTAACTTGCTTGATGCTTGTGTGTATAATGAGGAAATGGGTTTCGTGTGATTTTGGGTTTTGCTTTGAGTGGAAAGGGTGGTGGAGGCATGCGTGGAATGAGAGGTAGACATTTTGGGCATATTTGCATGCATCTGATGTGGCAGCTTCTCCATTGGAAATTGACAGATAAGGTTATCTCATTGTTCAAATGTTCAATCAACATCTATTAAATTGAAAGTTTATTCTGAGGTCTTTAAGTGGCATGCTATTCTTCGTCTATAGCTGTTAGTAGGGCAGCAACTAAATAAGAGATTCTGATTTTGAATGGGTGTGTTCAAATTCGGTATTTGAGTTAACCTTTTTAAAAAATAGAAAATGTAATCACAATGATATACCATAGATCTGTAATTGTAAATTTCTACAATGTCAAATAAATAAAACGTGTATTGAAATTTTGGTAAAAACATGCTTTGTCGAAACACACCATAGTGAAATATAATTGTATTCGTGTAAAGTAATTTATTCCTTGTATCTTGAGGGGACAGTTTTTAAACTCTCAATCAACCTTCTTAAAATTAAATCAACAAGGTCCATATACCCAACCTATGTTTTGAAGTTCATATGGGAAGGACAATTTCAAATCTTAATCTTGTTGAAGACCAACAAAACCAAGAAAGTAAATCATAATCCCTATCTTTATAGATTTTGAATGAACAATTCCTTCCTTTTTATAGTATTCAATCTAAATTTAAAATTATGAAGTTTATTTTTTGGTCAAATAAAGTATGCGTTTGACACAAAAATTAGGGGTGAAAGTATACCACCCCCACCAAAGTCATTTGGAGTAAGGGTATTCGCAATATATTTTTGATTGTTTTTGGGACAAAAACTCATGATAAATTTACACGCGGTATAGATTGAGATGACTAATTTAAATAAGTTAAAATATGTAGCTTCATGTGTGACTTTTAATTTAAAATGATCTCATATTTTTATCATAGGACCAAGTTTATTCAAACTTTTTTTTTTAAAGCTGGTGAGGTGTAACGAACACTCTCACCCAAAATATATTAACAGAAAATTGTTACAAAAAGAGAAGGGGGTTCAAGCCAAACGTTCTCAAACGAAGAAATTCTAAAATTAGGCAATCCTAGTCTATTTTGAACATATGCTTCTCTCACTTCCCTAGGCAAAGTATAGAAGTATTGAAATGAATTTAGGGAAAAACCTATGTTTGCCAATCTATCAGCACATACATTTCCTTTTCTATGAACATGTGACACAATGAAAGAAATGCTAGAAGTGTAATCCAAGCAATTAAACCATCTGTTTCTTATCTGCCAAGGAACAATATTTGTAGACTTGAAGGCTAAGACATCTATTCTTGAGTTAGTTTCCAGCCACAGGTGAGTGTAATTTCTTTGTTTAGCAAGCTCCGAAGTTCTCATTATTCCACACAGTTCAGCTATTAGCGAGTTTCATGCATTCAATCTCTCAGCAAAGCAACCTAGAAATTGACCATTCGAGTTTCTAAAGATTCCACCACATGAAGTGGCACCAGAAGCATCTGCTCCATCAACAATTAGCTTTTATCCAGTGTAAAACTGGGGAATTCCAAAAAACTTCTTTTACAATGCTGGATCTTGGTGGATTAATCTTACAATTTAGAGCCTTCAAAATAGAAAATTCAACCATTGAAGTACTTGCATGAAGCTTTGAGCTTCCAACAGAAATAGAAACTCCAGAAATGATGGTGGAAATAGCAGACCTCCAATGGATGATTTTGTTATTGAATCTGGCAGAATTCCTGAAATACCATCAACATCATATATTACAAAAGTTTGCAAAAGAGTAGGAACATGATCAACTACAATAATATGAAAAGGAGTAGAATGCCCACAATAAGCAAGCATATGCACACACCGATTAGCCTCTTTGGAGTAAAGCAAATAGAGCTCGTCCAATCTCTACTACGAAGCAAAGTGACAATTTCATTAAGGAGCAGAATTAAAGGTGTGTGGGTAGTATGGCCTTTCATGACCATATGAAAATGAGCAAGGGAATCAGTCTAAAAAATGATCTCTTTGACACCTAAGTCACGAGCAAGATAAACACCACCGCAAATGGCCCAAGATTCGACAAAGATTGAACTACTTGAGCTGATTTTACAGTAAAACCCTTTCATAAAATCTCCATTCTAAACCCACTTGGGTTGGCCTGGTAGTTTTGACTTGGGATCTGGGAGTGTGCTCCTCCTCAAGGTCTCATGTTTGATTCTCCCCAATGCCAATTTAGGTGGGTTAGTTTAGCTTCTTCAGAAAAAATAAAATCTCTATTCTTTAATCTAAAAAGATATTGGGGTAGTATTAATTCTTAACTTCATGTATGAATTCAAAGAATTATGGATATCTGATTAATAACTTTTCATCAAAGAATATTACCCATTTCTGGGTGTTGGTTAAAGATAAGAGAGTTACGGTCTTTCCACAAAATATTAACGGCAACCCCAAACAAAACACATCCAAGACCTAGCTATATTTGCAATATCATTAGCCGATAAATTTCATTGGAGCCAAGCCAAAGTTCCCAAACTAAAGAACTTGCTCCAATGATCAATTTTAAAGATAGACTCCCAAAACAATCTCACATCATCACAATCTCTAAACACGTGCATAAGGAGCATGAACAAGTTTGAGGGAGTATTTTTAGCCCCAGAATCCCTTATGCTCCCTCAAATTTATTCATGCTCCCTTAATTAAGAAACTTACATGTTTCTTGACGTCAAATTTATGTAGAAACCTTCTAACAATCATTCTTCAATGATTTGAGACAAAGATTGAGGATTTTTTTTTACTCTTTAGGGGTTTTTATGGATGAGGTAAAAAGGGTGGTGAATGAATATTGAGGTAGGAGTAGGTCTGCTGATTTTGGGAAAATTTCAATCGCAATGGTAACTAACTACCATTGAGGAGGCCAACTGCAGTTAATTACCGTTGCGATCATCAAACGACAGTTGGCTACACTAGAATTCTATTAATTAATTATTAAATTAAGAAAATAGAAATTTAAATTAAAAAATAGAAAAAAATAACTTATATATCCCCTTTAACTCGCATCACTTACACATACAACACAAAAAAACAAAAAAAAATAAAACAAAACGTTATCCCTAAAAAAATATTCCCTCCAAAACTCTAATTCTATTAGCTATCATTAAATTAAAAAATAGAAAAAAATAACTTATATATCCCCACTAACTCACATCACTTAAACATACAACATGATAAACCCCTCATATTATACCACTATCTCACCATTCTCATGATCAAATCATCCACAAACAACATTACTGATAAATACACGGTATACATGAGTAAATTCATAATCAGCAAACTATTCGAACCACATACCACACCTACTACATGTAATTGTTGTAACAATTGCATGTTTACTTTCCTCCTTTCTCGATACATTTATCTTTCTTTTTTTGTTATTTCCTTCTCTCTTCATGTATCATCCCATCATTCTCTCTTCCATATATTAGAGATGTTGTTTGTTGATTTTTATTTATTTTTTATTTAATTTTTCAGAGGCAACACTTTTGATGCATGCCCACAATATCTGATGAAAAAGTTCAACAACTTTTTACTCATTCTTATCCCATGTTATTATTTTCTATAAATAATCTGCTCAAAAAAAATAAAGAGAAGTAATAATTGGTTTTCATTTTACAATATTTGGTACAATCTTAGTCCATCTTTTTCCTCTTGAGGATTTCGTTTTCATTTATCCATATTCCTTTTGATTTGATTTTAATTTGTTTGATACAATCTTAATCCTACTCTTTTGCATAACTATGAAACTCTTTTTTTTTTTTATTGTTCTTATTTTTTTTATCTATTCATTAATTATGATGAGATTTTATAAATATGTCATTTTTTAAACAAAAAAAACTAAAGTTGCCGGAGAAGCCAGATCCTCCCTACTATATTAACACCCTATAAGTTCTACAATAACTTTTCCCTCTCTTTTTCTCATTATATTAATTAAATTAAAAAAAATCATTTTTAATTATAATCATATAGATACCCAACCCCCATGACTCAATTATTATAATCTCACAAGTTCTACCATAACTTTTCTCTTCAAAGCTCTCATTTTTTTATGGCTTAATTGCATGTTTGATCCCTTATATTTATTTTAGTTTTCAAGTTGGTCCCTTATGTTTTAAAAGTTTCGAGTTGGTCCCTTACGCTTTAAAAGTTTCAAGTTGGTCCAAAACGTTACTCACATTGGAATAAGTTAGTCCCTTTCGTCACTTAACGTTTAAAAATTTAAGTTGACAATATGAGTGATAGAACCTTAACTTATTTAGAAAATCAGTTTAAAACATTTTTTTTTAAATTTTTTTGGTTTTATTAAACTCAATATCATGTCGCGAAATGGACTAACTTATTCCAATGTGAGCGACATTTTGGACCAACTTGAAACTTTTAAAACGTAAGGGACCAACTTGAAACTTTTAAAACATAAGGGACCAACTTGAAAACTAAAATAAACATAAGGGATCAAACATGCAATTAAGCCTTTTCTTATTTCAACTTTTTTAGTTTTATAATCCTATAAATTATCCCATAAATAGAAAATCATTTGTCTCAATGTACTATTTAGTTGTAAACGTCTAGTTTTATACTTGCACCTGACACTAAAACTCAATTTTTGTCCTCGTGAACTTAACTCAGTTGGTATGGACAATGCATAAAATATGCAAGGTCTGAGGTTCAAACCCCGACCACCACAAAAAAAAAAAACCCAATTTTAATCCAATGACAAAAAATAGAAATATATATATATATATTGCGAGAAACAAGAATAATCTGTAGAACAGACTAAAATAGGCACTACAAATAAATAATTTCAACTAAATTCTAATATTGTAACAAAAAAGAAGAAGCGATCCTTCCAAAACTAAGACCAACTGCAGAATCAATTATTCATTAAAAAAATGTGCATCTTATCATATCTTTAACATCATTTGGAGTATGTGTTCCATCTTCGAAGCAAAAAGTAACATTGCAATACTTGTTCTATACCATGTTGGTAAAACAACCATGCCACATAGTAATTGAAACAAATTGTTTGACCAATATAACCGAAGATGTGAAATAATTATGGGTAATCTATAACATTAAAAAATGCCCTATTAAATAAGTTTGTGCTTATTAAAAAAAAAATTAAGTCCGTGTAAAATTACGAAATCACACTCATGAATTGTATTATATACATTGGAAATAATAGATATGACAAATCATGAATTAAATTGTTATGAGCGAGACCAATCTTGAATTAAAAAGAGAAATTAGACTCGTTTAGAACTTAGATTGAAATCACATGGTGATTGTTAAAGAGGTCCAAGAAAAGAAAGAATATCATCATTGCGAACAACTCGTAAAACGAAGAAAACATAGTCTTTTCTTGGCTAACTCTGGCAGTGATTTCCTCCAGCATTGATGCCATGTATTCTCTTTTTGATCTTCCAATTCATCTCAATCAACTTCCTTGAATTGCTAGCCGCGCTCAACGTGTCATGATTCTTCTTGTTGGGGCTTGATTTTATGTGATTAGAACTATTGTTGGTATATATAAAATAAATACTATTATGATTATGATACAAACCATGTGTGTGAAAGTAAGTATATATAATACTATTAATTTGTTAAACACAGAAACAAAAAAAAGATTCTATTAATAAACTTGGTAATTGTTATATTAGACCGTGCTACCCGTTTTTTCATCCCAAAATTTATCTTATAATAATAATAATAATAATAATAATAATAATAATAATAATAATAATAAATGTTCCAAAACAAATTATCCATTTCAATTTTTAATACAATAGCAAGAATTTTCTTTTTTCAATTATAACATCTAACTAATATTATATGCATCACTTTCCTTTTTACATATTTTACTTTACATATATGCAATGTTTAAGTACACTAATAATAGAGTAATAATAGAGTAGTGATAGTTTGACAATCATTTTGGTACAATCTTTAAGACAACTTTGTTGTTCTCTTTTTTTATTGGTCAAAAACAATAGAGAAAGAAAAATGAAGAGAGAGAATAAAAACATAATATGAGTATGAGAGAAAGTTGTACAAAAGTTGTACCAAATTGGTTGTACAAATATCATTCTCCAAATAATACCTATAAAAAAAGGGTACACTGATAGTATTAGACAAATGTATTTAGTAAAAATCCAATCATCTGAATCTCCTTTTCATTTATATAATTTTCTTTCATTTTGAGTCGTTGTGAGTTATTGGTTTTTTATTTTGAAAGTTAATTTCACAACCAAAACTGGATAAAATGGGTTGAATTGATTTTTTACATAATTTCAAAACAGATTTTCACTAAAACTCAAAATATATAAAGAAAATAAGTTTTATATTTTTTTTTTTTTTTTTGTGTTATCGTTAACACGTTACCACTAGGTTAGAAATAGAGAGAGAAAGTCTGGAGAAAAATTTAACGTATTTGTAACCAACAATGTTCATCATCAACCTTAAACTAACTAGACAAACTGCCTTCATTTTCTTTGCTTTGATCAAACCGTTTAACATCCCTTGAAAATGCCTAGATCTTGAACCTAAACCTCAAAAAACCTTCGCACAAGCAGTTTTGAATATTTGTGAAATACAAGTCTCACTACTTCCTCAGGGAGTGATCAAAGGTGATTTCTCTTGCGATTCAGATTCAGATTTTAAATGGGTTTGTTCAAATTCGCTATTTGGGTTAACATTTTTAAAAAATAGAAAATGTAATCACAACTATATATTATACTATCTGTAATTGTAAATTTCTACAATGTTCAATGAATAAAATGTGTATTGAAATTTGGCAAAAACATGCTTTGTCCACACACACCTAGGAAATATGATTGTATTCGTGTAAAATAATGTATTCCTTGTCTTTTGAGTGAACAATTTTTAAACTCGATCAACCATCTTTATATCAACAAGGTTCACATATTCAACCTATATTTTGAAGTTCATATGGCAAATACAATGTCAAATCTTAATCTTGTTTAAGACCATCAAAACCTAGAAAAAAGTCATAATCCATATCTTTATAGATTTTTAATGAAAAATTCCTTCCTTTTTAAGTGAACTGCTGAGGCAAAATACCACCAACATCACATATTACAAAAGTTTGCAAAAAAGTAGTAAGATGATTAACTACAATAATATGAAAAGGAGCAGAATGCTCACAATGAGTGAGCATATGTGCACACCGATTAGTTTCTCTTGGAGTAAAGCAAATAGAGCTCGTCCAATATCTACTATGAAGTAGAGTGACAATTTGATTAATGAGCATAATTGAAGGTGTACTTGACACCTAAGTCACGAGCAAGATCTGCAAAGGGCATAAGACTTGAAAAAGATTGAACTATTTGAGCTGATTAATTTACAGTAAAACCCTTTCATAAAATCTCCATTCTGATTTCAAAGGAACCATCCACATTCCGATGAACCACTAGCATGAATATGTGAACCATCAACAATCATTTTTAGTACCCTACATGCAGTGACGGATCAAGAAATTTTGATTTGCGGGGGCAAGATTTTCTATGATAGATATATATAAAAAATTAGCAATGTAAAAGTGATATAATAATAACATCATTAATATTGAGAAAAATACTTAAGATTATAAACCCTATCCTATTATATATGAGAAAAATTAAAGACTCATCAACATCTACAAATTAAAATTGTTCTTTAAGTGTCTTTATATTTAAAAAAATGTGGTAGAAATTATTCAAAATTTCATCTTAAAATGCATTTACACATTTAATTTTATAAAACGAATGAACGAAACTCTTTCTTATGGCATAATTTCCATTTAATGGGGACAATCTATAATTTTAAGAGGGAGCAATCATTAAAATATCAAAAATTTGACAAATATAACTGAAAGAGTAGTGGGGCAGTTGCCCCCAATTTGATCTACCTAGATCCGTGCCTGCCTACATGGCGATCTAATCTAGAAAGATATTGGGTAGTATATACATTCTTATCTTCATATATGAATTGAAAGAATTATGGATATTCTCAACTTGAATAATAACTTTACACCAAATATTATTACCCATATTTGAGTGTTGGTCAAAGATAAGAGAGTTATGGTCTTTTCACAATTTTTTTTTTAAAATTCGGTATCCGATCGAAGGACTGACTAATCTGAGGGGACCAATCTCACTGCCCACTTGCGGAGGCCCCATTCTAAGCCAGAGCAAAGCTCTGTATGGACTTGCCCACCCAAATTGACACTAGAGGGAATCGAACCTGAGACCTTGAGAGGAGCACACTCCAAGATCCCGAATCAACCACTAGGCCAACCCCAAATGGGTTCTTTTCACAATATATTAACGACAACCCCAAACAAAAGCTTCCAACCCCTCGGTCCACCATACGAAAAAGAGGTTACCTACACACCGAGGCCAAGGCTGAAAATGCAATCATAATAAGACGGTTGTTCTTTGCGTCGTTTGGATTGTACAACCCCTAAAAGAAGTTGATCATAAGATAGCTTTCGATAAAAAAACGATCAGATCGTATCTCTTGATAGATTTTATGCAATCAAGAGTTACCATCTGATAAATCAAGGGGCTTTTAAGCACAATTTAGGGGCCATAGACACTTTCCTCAAAAGAATGAGCAATAAGAGTATTTTTTTTCTAGTGAAGATTTTTTTGGCCCTCACAGAATTTTTGGAATCCAAACTAGTCCTAAAAATTATTATTTTCATTCTCTTACAAAATTAAATCATGTCAATGTAGTCCTTCTATCAATATCCTTTACTAGAGTAATGCTAGCAACACTCTCTAATACTTTAAATCATTGTGGGTCTACACTTTGAAAATTGAACCCACACAAAGTGGCTGGACATACATTAATTTTATCCAATAAAAGAGTGAGTGATAGAAAGAGTGTTGAGAAGTAAGTGTTGCTTGCATTTCTCTCCTTCATTATGATGTGGACCGTTAAGTTTCTGAGATGGTATTAACAATATAAGTTACTGATGTGGATCAACACATTGTGCTCTTTGCAATTCAGTTGAAGAAATCAACTTTCATCTCTTCTTTACATGTCCAGATAGCAGCAATGTTTGGAACATGTCCGATATGGGTGCTTCTATTAGGTTGAATCAAGGTCTGGATTGCAGTGGTACTATTTTTTGTGCCTTGCAGATGCTGTCCAGTGGTGAGGCATCGCTTTTTGCTTGTGTTTTATGGAATATCCAGAAGCAACGTAATAGTAGGGTTTGGAAGGAAACTGTGAATGCACAATGCTATGTTCTAGAGAGAGCGACATCCTTGTTATTTGATGGTACCATTTTGTTTTGATCTTTTCTTGCTCTATTTTGATGGTACCATAATGCCTTAGATTTTAAAGGTGTAATTGTTGGTACAACTGTCTCCAACTCCAATGTTTGATGGTACCGTAATGTTTTTAATTTTGATGTTGTCATTGTTGATACAATTGTCTTATTGATTTGATGGTGCCATAATACTTTTGCAATGTTATGTGCAAAAATTTACTATTGTAAGTGTATTTCAAATTTCAAAAAATCAATATTTAGGCTTCCATAAAAAAATTAAAACAACTGAAAATCTTCAAGCAAGTAGTTGCATAGTAGTTGGTTGTAGTGTGTGAGTATTGAAAATTCTGAGAATAGCAAGTTGGATTTCTATTCCTTAAAATATAACTAAACATTAGTAGTGATGAATATTTACATATATGTATGGAGTTGTGGGGTCATGATAGGAATATGGATTTACTAAATTGTGTTAATACCTATGAAGCCCCGATACTTTAAAACGGATGACGTATCGTATCTCCTGCGTATCCTGCACCGATATCTGCCTGATACGTATCAGGAGTGTATCCAAAGATTAAAAAAAAAAATTAAAAAAATAATTATCTGATACTTCCCAATACGTATCAAGAGAGTATATGATAATTATCCTGCACCGATACCTGCCCCAATACTTCCGAATTAATGCTAACTAAAATAACTTAACTCTTGAGTATAGTGCTTCTTTTTTGGATCGATATAGTATAACACTAACAATGTTCATTTTGGATATATTATAACACTGATGGTGCTCTTTTTGGGATATATTGTGTATGTAATTGACTAATCAACACTCTCTTAATCGACAACATTATTTATATTTATGTTAATATGCTACGAGCCTATGACTGGTTTCTTTTGTTTGTTAATATATTTGCATATTAGAAAAATGATTATAATTATACTGTACATTTAATTATATAATTTTTTATTAACGTATCTCAGCCGTATCGTATCTTGATTTTTGAAATTTTCCCAATCAATGTATCGGTGCAGTATCGTATCTCGTATTCAGATTTCACATGAAAACACAACATCTTCACTTAAAATATTAAATTATTAGATATATGATCATCTCATTTATACATGAAAACTATTGTTCACAAGGTTGGCTGAAACACACCAGTACTTACGAAATTACCCCATCACCCCATCGACGGCGGCGGCAGTTAACTCGCGAATCCCAATCCCTCCATCGATACTTAAGTGCCGAAGTGCCGTGAAGGGAAAAAACACAAACAACAACACAACCATCACCAGACCACCATTAAGTTTATGGGTTTTTTTTCTAAAAATCAAACATGATTTTCTCAAGTTGTGCCAACTCCATCGCACCGCCGCCAGCAACAGTGATTCTCTCAAATCCGATCGATCTATCTTCTCTCAATCGCTTTCTTCAATTTCTTGGTTGAAACGATTTTTGCATTTTCTACTTCTAATGCGCCCCTCGTCAAAATGAATATGCTCTCTCCAACTAGAATAATAACTCATTAGAAGGGCGTTTCACAGGGGAAAGCATAATAACTCATTCTCTACAGCACAAAAAACCTTGCTAATTCATCCCTCTTTGCAAATTCATGGATTCAACAGCCCAGAAAATTGTTTGTGTTCATGATTGATTATGGGTTTGTGCCAGATTCATGTTACTGTTGAGTTTCTTAATCAATTGTTGTTTGTTACTGGATTTCATTGATTTTTATGTATTTAAATGATAATTCATAATTGATAGTGATTGGAATTCGGCAGTTAAATGCCGCGGGAGTAACCGGCGGTAGTTAACTGTCGATAGGTAGAGGTGTCAATATCATGGGTTTTGAAGTTTAGGCTCCAACCCACGTAGTAAGGGGGCTTGAAAATTCACAAGATTAAAAAGCCCACATTCATGCAAGCCCACAAATAAAAAAAATCAAAAGCCCCAAAGCCCCAAAATTTCTATAAACATTTTTTTAAAAAACAAATAACTTTTTTTTTTACCGAAAAAAACTTTTTTTTACCGGAAAAACTTTTTTTTTACCGACAAACTTTTTTTTTTACCAGAAAAAACTTTTTTTTTTGCGGGGAAAAAAAACTTTTTTTTTTACCTTTATAATGGGGCTTTTTTAGGCCCAAATAAATAGATTTTAGAGTGGGCTTGATGAGAACTTTTTTAAGTAGGCTTTGAAATTTGGGGCTCTATTGACACCTCTACCAATAGGATGATGGGGGTAATTTCGTAAAATACCGGTGTTTCAGCCAACCTTAATGTTTGAACAGCAGTTTTCTTTATACATTGTTCACAATCCACCTTTTCATTCAACATCGACTTCTTCATTCAATATAAAACTTTTATCTCATGCTTGACACAAACTCGGACCAAAGTTGATTCTTAGATACTTTATTCGCATGATAGGGAAAACATTGCGTTGGTAACATTCTTCAGAGTAGTTTACTCTTGAATTCAGTTTTGTCACACGACAAGCACTCTGTTCAAAAAAAGAATCATATACATTGTGCAAACACATAGCACTACCTCTTTGAAATGAATAAAAGAATAAATTGTGAGGAGAAAAACAAATCACACATACAAAATATACCTTGAACTATGGGAATTATTCTCATGTTTATCCTCACCGCCTCATACTTCTCTTATTTGTTGACACCTTTAGCTTTCTTTATGCAATTTTTCAGTTGAAAGCAGCAAAATTGAAAAAGAGTACACAAACAAGACACAAAGGAATATCCCTATGAATGAAAAAGAAAATATCAATAGTTTAGGACTGGACTGCTCAACATAAATTCTTGCTTAAGGACTTCATTAAGCATTTTTATGCTAGTTTAAAACTCTTAATTGTCCTAATTTTTTTTATAGACAAAATGACAATCACCATTAAAAACTCTCACAGACAAATGAACGAGTTAAGGTTTGTACTTCTGTTGCAGCATCCAGCCTAATAATTTTGACATTTTTGTCATTTGAGTTAAGACTTATAGACTAATCTGAATTCTAATCGAGGTTCGAACCCCGAAAACTCAATTATTCGGTGAATTTCCTACTTGACCAAAAAATAAAAGATATAAATATTTCAAATTGTTTAATTCAAAAGTTTTATATTAAGAGATTAAAATGAAATCTAACATTTTATAGAATATTAAGTTTCCTTTTAAACTTTTTCATATGTCTCAAATTTTCTAGTTACAGTCCTCTTTTATATCAGCTTTTAGCAATACAATACTAGAAAGATAAGGGAAAACCATTAGTCTAGGACAAAACTAAAAGCACAAAAAATTGCTGATAAGTTAGCTAATTTTGGTAATACTAGTTTAGATATGGTTTGAGAAGTTAATTGCAAATTAATGTATGATCACAATTCATATAGTTATCCTAAAGTAACTAATATAACTAACAACTTATCACAACTAACTTCTAACCACCTAAACTACATTAAACTAATTCTAATTATATCTAACACTTCAAACTGTTTTATCCTTATGATCTTGTGACCTTGCATTACAAAGATGGACTTCTTGTGGCAGAAGATGGTATTTAATATCAAGATCTTCAAAGATTTTCTTCAACTCCAGGACTAATTCTGATCTTCTGCTGCTCTTATCGGTATAATTCTGAAAGTTTATGGTGTGATTAATGTATAGAGCCATTTTCATCTTGTTAACATTCTCAATATCCTTAACTATTACATTGTGGTTCGGACGCCAGTGTTGAGGCCTACTCTCCAAGTATCTGAAAACATGTTATACAAAAATATCAACATTAAGTTGAAATACACATTTATATAAACATTTATTCATTCATTGGTAAATTAATTGAAGCTTGAATGCAGTTTTGGTCCTCATGTTTTATCCAATACGGGGATTTGATCCCTCCATTTCTAAATCAATCTCAAATTGGTATAATAAGGTGACTAAAGGTGCAATTAAGCCATTAATTTAATCGCGTTGTTTGCCTAAGTCGATATATATCAATTTGCAAGCAAGAGAAAGTATAACAGATGCGACTAAAGACTTCTAATATTAAAATTTAGAGGTAGAGCATTGTAAAAACTTACGCTTTTAATCTACTCTTCAAGGCTCCAATACTTTCTATTGAAGTAGAAACATCAACAGCAAATTCAACAGAATCGCTCATTTCTGGACTCCGGTAGAAGTTACTGATTGGCTTAGTTGCAAGAACTGAATTTGGATAGAATATCTTTTCATTGTCATATCTCAAAAAGATTGTAGTCAATATATTCATCTCTTCAACAATCATCTGTGAAATACATATAATAAATGTATTAGGTACTTCTTTATCTGCTATATTAACGATATAAAGGTTATATCGATTAACCATGGTTTTAAATCGCAGTCTGCAATATAAAGGATTTTGAGGTCTCTGCAATCGCAATTGCAATTTCGACTATATTTTCATGCAATATAAATGATTGTAGTGTAATTGCAACCACAATTTAAAACTACCTGAACACCATCAATGACACAACGATCACCGACATCGAACGGATGCATCACAAAAACAAATATAATAGCTTCAAATACAGTCTTAGCTGTGTTACCAAACACAAACACGACAAGTAAAAGCTGTGATGAAATAAAGACAAGAACTTGAGTTGTTAAGAGTCCCATAACAAGCAGCCACACAATAATGGACAAAACAAGGACAATTGCAGAAGCAAGGTTATTCAATTCATCAACAGCTGTTTTGGCATCATTTAGTGAATGTACAAGTGATCGACGCTCTAGGTAGACTTTCACCTGCAAACATTAATAATATATGTGAGCATTGTGATTGTAACATTAAACTGAGCAATAACTTGATTGTTGGAATTTGGAAGAAAAAATATGCATGCTGGAAGGAAAATTCTAACACATTTTCTCTACTTATCTTATGGCTACTTATTGTTATCAATATTTCAAAAGTTTCAGGACTGCATAAATTAAAAGTAACAAAAATTATGATATATTGTTATCCAACTATAATAAAACAACAATGATGCAAGAAAGTAGAAGTGACAAAAAGGAAGCATTTTGACCATAGAGAGTATAAAAATGCTCAATAAACATATGTGAAGCAATCACACCGAACATGACACCGAAAATAGATTGAGAAAATAGAAGTGATTGAATGTGTTGGTGTCGTACAAGTGTCAGATACATACACGTGCTGGACACTAATACATATTTTTCATCTGAAGTGTCGGTGCTATATAATTAAATAGATAAATACTAAAGACTATATCAAGTGACTTTACGAGCCAGTTCTTAAGAGACTTCCTCTTAATTCTTCCAGTCTCAACTGCTCCTTCAAAAAGTGGAAGCAAATTTTCTACTTCTTCAATTCTCATGAAGCGCCACAGATCTTCCTTCTCAATGCACCTGATGATTTCAACGGTTAAACGAAAATATGATAAGCCAATTCCAGAAAAATGAATCTAAATCACATTGCAGGGAAACAAAATCTTACTTGCTTCCTGGCTTAGCAACATTCCTGAAAATTCGAAACGCAGCCGCCTTCGCTTCCCACTCACTAGTAATTTCATTATCTTTGTTGTCACTCACATCTTCATAGATGCTCTCTGGTGTATAGCTGATGGTAGACAATCCAGAACTCCTGATCACATTAATCAATCCTTTCATAGTCCAAGCCGAAACTTTCTCTTGTTTCATTTTCTTGAGCTTGTCCACATCAATGACTTGTTCTTGTTCTTTCTTCCCTTTCTTCTCATTATCTCTAATCAACGTCTTGAAACTAAGTCGGCCTCTACTCGAACTCTTACCTACCGGCTCAGCCATCTCCATCAAAGGAGGACCAGAAAGAGTCCTTAGAATGTACTGATGAAAAATGGATTCTTGAACCCTATCAAAAAACCTAGATGATTGAAAATGTGAAGACAACAGCTTAATCAACAACGTTTTCGCCAACCATATAGCTGATGCAATAACACAAGAACCAAGTGCCCTTGTGATGTAATCAAGAACCCTAATAACTTTTCTTGTTCTCTTAACTCCATTGTGGAAAATTAAACTCCATGCCAAAAGTACCAAACTAAACCATATAAAAGCTTGAACACTCTTCCTAACACCATAAACAAAATACAAAACTTTCTTCTTAAACAGAAAGTTTCTTTCAATTAAAAAAACCAGAACACTGATAAACCAACTAGTGACTAATCTACCAGAGATAATTACCAATGTAAGCACACACCATTTCCAAAGTTCCAAACTCCAAATTTTCATATGTTGCAACCTATGAACAAATAAGGTTGCAATCAAAAACCCTAAAATGCAAACAAAAGCAAATAACTCAATCAAACTCCAAAGTTTCCTCTTTTTTTTACCAGATCTCTTACTCACTTCAACTTCTGCAGTCTTGTACACTTCTTCATCATCATCATCTTCATCTTCTTCTTCTTTCCCTCTTGGAGTACCAATCAAAGGGGTCCTTGGAGTAACAACAGTTCCACTTCCATCATGAACATCTCTTGGAGAAGCACCTGCAACCTTCTTCATTTGAGTCTTTTCTTCAACAAAGGTTGCATCTTTTGGAAATGGTGGCTCTACCATTCTTGACTTTGGCTTTGAAAATTCAGACCTAGCCAAGAAAGTGCTTGTTGAAGGAACTTGAACATTGCTTCTTCTGAGATTCTCAAGCTCCATGAGTTCTGCTTCTGCATGTAACCCTTTTGGAGATGGAGATGAACCCATCTTGGAAATGAACTGATGAGAGTAGGAACTGGTTTCTGCAACATGGGTACCACCAAAATCACTGTTTTCTTCGTTGTTTGAAATTCGAAGAACAACCTCGTTTTTTGTCGTTTTGTTGTCTTTCATGTTTTTTTGTTCTACTTCTTCCATCACAAGTTCATGACTTTCTAGATTCTTAACTATGAATTTTTCAACTGTACTTTAACTGAAAGAGAATATAGAGCTAGCTTGCAGCTTCTTCAAAGTGGAAAATTTTCAAGCAAAGAAGAAAGCAGAGATTTTTGATTTTTTTTGGTTATGTAAAGAGTGTATGTATGTGACATGACAGATAAAGAAAGTTATGCTGACTGTGATTGACTAAGAAAACTCAAGGGACTTTTTAATTTTTTTGAAAATTCTTACTACATTGAAAATTAATTTAAAGTTGTATTGAATGAAAAAATGAGCTATGAGAGGAAATGAATATGACATCACATTTTAATATAAAACTCGAAGGTGTTGAGTTTTTAGTCATCTACAAAATTATAGTGTTTAAACTTCATTTTTTTAAACAATAGTAAGTATATAACATTAATCAATGGTTTAAACACACACTTTTGGCCTTTTATTAAAAAAAAAGAAGGGATAATTAAGTTTTTAATCCCTATAAATATTCACAGTTTTGGTTTTAGTCCCTACAAAATAAAATCACACTTTTTAGTTCCTATGACATTTTTCTTAAGCATTTTAGGAACCAAAAATGTTGATGGAAATTTTGACAGGGACCAAAAATGCTGATGGAAAAATTTTATAGGGACTAAAAATGTTGATGGAAAATTTTATAAGGACTAAAAAGTGTAATTTTATTTTGTAGAGACTAAAAACAAACTGTGAATATTTATAGGGACTAAAAACTTAATTAACCCAAAAACAATAGTTTAGCCGTCTAACTTCTCTGACTTTTCTTCCTTTTGCAACTTTCAATTTTAATCCAGTTAAAAACCTATCTGACGCCTCACTTAATTGAGTTGCCACACCGAACCTAGTTCTGGTCCGCCTCTCGTTGGATGAAGAAGATGAAGAGAAGGAGATTCATGGTGTTGGGTTTGATAAGAAGGAGAGAAGGAACAGAGAGAAAGAAGGGTTGAAATTAATCATGTGCCCCTTCCTCTTTCCTTTTTTTTTTAATTCATAAAATACACTCATGATTTTATCCTTTATTTTTAATTTAAAAATTGTCTACGTGACGTCCAACTCAATTAAGTAAGAGACCACATAGGCTTTGGTTGGGTCAAAGTTAAAAGTCGCGAAAGGAGAAAAAGTTAAAGGGTTAGAATGTTGTTTTTTTTCTAAAATAGAGAGTCAAAATTGCAACTAGTAGAAAATTAAGGGGTCGAAAGTACGTTTAAGTCTTAATTAATTGGATAATAGGCTTTATATCTAAGAAAGCTCTAGAGTTCTAGAGAAACTAAAGGTGTGTTTCATCTACAAAACAATAATTACTAGACAGAACCACACAATACAAGATAGAACAACACATGACAAACTTTTATGGTATTAAATAATTTTTGGTCTTATACGATTTTTCATGGACAAAAGATTATTTTGATATTTTAGACAACTTGTATGTGAGACAAAAAGTTGTGATGTTGTTCAGTGAGAGACAAGAATTTTAGTTTTTATCATGTCCCTAAAACAAATTTACAAATCAAACACTCTACAACTGGAGTTATTTTGTCCTTCATTTTTTAGCAGATCAAACACACCTTAAACAGTTGACTCTTAAAAAAGAATGCTAGCAACACTTTTTTTCTTTCTAATATTCACTTTCCCATTGGTTGAAATCAATATGGACCTTACACTTTGAAATTGGATTTTACATAAAGTGGTGTGATCCACATTGATTTCATCAAATCAGAGAGTGAATATTAAAAAGAGTATTGAAAAGAAAACGTTGTTAACACTACTCAACTCTTAAAAAACATACTCCATCCAAAATGAAATATAAACAAAAAATAGTAGTTGAAAAATCATTATATGTGTTTACAACTTTAGGTCACATGCATTAACTTTTTAACTATCATTTTTGCTTATATTTCATGAGTCATGTTAACATGTGCTCTTAAGGCACATATTAATGATTCTACAAAAAGAAATATTGATAAAAATTAATTTTAAATTTGGTTTATGATAAAACATTATGGCGTCATTTGATCCATGTAGCCGACCCCACTTAATGAGATAAGGCTTGGTTGTTGTTGTTGTTGATAAAAATTAATTTTAACCTTTTGATAAATAAATTGACATAATTTTCAAGACAAATTTTTCACATTGAGTTCGGGGATGTGTTTATAGTGGGTTGGTAATGAGGACATTGATACTCACTCTAAACACATCCCCGAACCTTCCCAAGTTCTATCAAAATTATATTTTTATCTCTCTTAAATTAAAAACCATTAAACAAACTTTTAAATTATGTTCCCTAAAAAAAAATTACATTCATATGTGTATTTTTATTTTCAATATGAGTTTTAAACAAGTAGCTTTCTATATTTTTTAAATAATAATATGTTTTTATGGAAAATTATACCTTGACCCTAAGTTAAGAAATCATATGTAAATGTTTTTTCTTGAAAAATGTGCATTCAGTGTCAAGTTTCAAAAATTATCTTTTTCAATATAAAATTTATTTTTTAATTATATTTTAAGCTCCTTAACTTGTGTCTTTAGTGTACAAGTTATCATGACTTTTTTTAGTAGTACTCCCTCCGTTCCATAATAACCGAGTCTTTTGTAAAAAAAATGTTGTCCTGAAATAATTGACCATTTTCACTTTTCAATGTAATATTAATTACTTTTTTTCAATTATAACTTTAATTAATACTATTTTCATTACTTCCAATTCAAAATATTCTACATTTACATTTATGATAATGGTAAATACACCAATATTTGACAAAAACATTTAAAACTATTTTTCTCTCTTATTCACTAATACATTTTTTCTAATAAATGTGAAATGAGCAAAATGTTCACTTAAATTAGGATGGAGGGAGTCTTACAATTTACATAGTGAAAGTTTTTTTTTTTTTTTTAAGAAATTTACATAGTGAAAGTTAATGGGAATTCATACGAAGCTAGTTAAGGTTTCCCAAAATGTCATACATCGTTGAAGGCGTGATAATGGGGTTAATGGCAGGCTAGGAAAGGGCCATTATACTAGAGATGTAGCTCTGCTTTCCCGCTTGATCCTAACACTTTTCTTCTGTTCATTCTTTGCGATCTTTATTGATCTCAATGTTGGAACTTGCATTCTTGTTAAATCTTTGGTACGTTCTTGGGAAAATTCAAGTGTTCGCAATGATTGATATTTAATTTTTTTTCTGTCAATGTTATTGGTTACTAGGGCTATTATGTGAGTGAAAAATTGAATGGAATGATTTCTGGATTTATTGGAGAATGGGGTAGAGAAGAGAACATGCACGCTGGGTTTCAAAGCTTTCTTCTTCCCATTTTTATTTATTTTAATGATTTTAAAGCAAACAAAACATAGATAAAAAGCTTTTTTTATTTATTAATTTATTTTCTATTTGTTTAAATCAGATTAAATGCCACCTAAGTGTTCTTTTGGCAACTTTGTTCGATTTGAAAAAGAGATGACCAATTTCGTGAGTTGGTTAAAATGGGAGGACCAAAAATGTAATTAAGTCTTTATGTTTCCATCCAAATCAACAATCTCTTCATTTTGAGACACGTTAATGAGAATTCACTCAGAAATTCATATCTTGTTAGACCACAATAGCTGCACTTCTAAGCCATAAAACTTGCATATCATGAGTAACAACATTTGCATTAAAGTTTAACTTGTTAGAGTTTCTCATCACTATGGAGTTACCAAAAGCATACTCAACTAAAGGTTGTTTGACATGATGCTCCAAAGGAAATTAATATGCTACTACTTCCTCGCACAACCTTTCATGAAAAAATGTATCAATTGAGTTTGTATTAAATGCTTCATCACAATTTTTATCAATTTAATTTTTCTTAATCTTATGGATAAAATTCTTAAAAAAACAGTGTTGTCTCCTAACTTCATATTGAGAATGTGATCAACAACTTGAACATTAGTGTCAAGACTTCCTTTGTTTGTGCCATCAAATTCTGCATTTGCTAATAATGAAAACAACTAGGCAACAATACTTTAAGGGGTTTTCTCACCCTATTTTGAAGCGTCAATATGACTAGAAACTATTTCAGTTTGTCTGTCTTGCTTTCTAAATTTTTTGTTGCTACGACCACTTGAGCTATAGATTTATCCTGTTTATTGCAGTCATTTCGAAAATTCTAACCATTGAACAAGAGGCTTATCTATCTACAAATATTATCACTTTCCCTCAACTTTGTGTCCTTGTTGTACACCATTTTGTCCTTTATTCTTATTTCATTACATAAGAAATAAAAATATTAATATTTTATTATCTTCCCCAATCATAACATAACCACCATGTCTTTTATAATAAATATATATCAATATAATAATGTATTATTTTCACCAAAAATATATATTTTATAATGTCTAATAATTCTTTCATTTAATCGACTTTAGATAGGATTTTACACTCATGTCTAGTTCTATATACTAAATATTCTTCAACTTGTTTCTCCAAATTAAATTTCCTCTGCCAATTTCTCAAAACTCTCCCAACAAAATGGTTGATGTTTTAAGCCCTTTCACAATCCCATCTCCTCCTCCACCACCTTCTTTATCAAACAAAAACAATAGCATACCCATGTTATATTATGGTCTAGTGGTGATGGGAATTGCAGCCATAGTCCTAGCAATATATAACATCATCATTATCAAACGTTGCAATAGGAGCCACAATCAATCACAACCCACAAGGCCAAATCTTATGGTTATTGAAGGATTTGAAAGAAGTAGTAATAGGAGCTTTGAAAACCAACAAAGAAATTTGCTTTCAAGCTTCAAGTACAAGAAGGAAGTGGTGGCAAAAGAACAAGAGCATAAAGGTTATGATTATGAATGCTATGTTTGCTTATCGGTTTATGAAGAAGGGGAAGATGTTAGGAAGCTACCAAAGTGTAAACATTGTTTTCATGCTCTTTGTATAGATATGTGGCTTTATTCTCACTTTGATTGCCCAATTTGTAGAACACCTGTTGGCCCTCTTTGTCATAATTTTCAAGAAGAGAATTATCGTGATGGGGTGATTGAATCTGGTGGTAGCATCTCTGTTTGATTTGATTAGTTTAGAAATGTGTGTGTGGCATGTTGTTTTGCCTCTAGGACACGACATATTGAGTGAAACACCCCACCACACTAGTTAGGTTCTTTTTATGTTCTTTAATTGGAGCAACTTTAAGGTTGAGTTAGATTAGAAAATATTGTTACCTATTTGCTTTTTATCTCTCTCTCTTTGTTGGATGCTTATTATCTCTCTTACTATATATGCGAGACATTTTTGTGAAATAAATATGTGTCTCTTTTTACAAGACCATATTTTAAATATATTAATGGTACTTTCACTGAAATATATCTTTATTTAAATGGAAAGAATTAAAAGATTATTTTTGTAACATAAAAATATGTCCCTTTTTATAAGATGGGATTTTAAATCATAAGATATACTAATGATACTTTCACCAAAAATATTTTTAATTAATTGGAGAGAATTAAAAAAAAAATCATTTCTCTCTCTTTTTTGTTTGAAAGAAAAATTAATTGTTTTTCTCTTAATAATTGAAGGATAATTTAATAAAGATAATCTATTTTGTTAATAAATTTAATATAGGCATATTTTTCATAAACATTGGTCAAGAGACATATAGATATTGAACTTTTTTTTTTGACAAGATATAGATATTGAACTATTATGTCACTTCATTTAATATTAAATATTTTGTCGAGAGGAAATAAAATTAAATACTCCATATGTGAGGCGGTTAATGTTAAATGAAGTGTCTATATTAAATTGTAGTTTCATAAAAATATGAAGAATGATTTTTTTAAGGAAAAAATATGAAAAATGTTAATGTGTGTCTGAAATAAGTGTCCTTCAGATACAGGTTAAAATTTAGAAAAGAAATTACATTAAAAAATTATGTAACTATTACTAACACAAAAATAAATATCTGTATTTCTATTAAAAAAATTCCTTACTAATGTGAGGTTAATACACACGTTAGCAAGACATGAAAATACTATGTGCTAGTAACTTGAAAGTTGAAACAAGTTGAAGACACATTTATACAGCCTTTTGTTTTGTTTTTTAGCATCGGGAAGGAGGGATGTCTTACAGCTCCATTTTATTGGTTGGCATTTGGTGTCCACATGGGTCAACATCATTGAAATTTCCTCATCGTGATGTTTTATTGATTGAGCTTTTATACTACATCTATCCCTAAAAATAGTTTTGTTTAGTAGTGGGGGAAGTGGGTGAAATTGCACAATAGTTATGTTTGAGGGGAAAACTACAATTAAGTTGAAAATACACTTCTAAAGAAATGTTTAAAATAGTTTTTTTTTGGCTTAAATATATTTTTTATCATTTATTTTTTAAAAAATTGAAGTTTTAGTACCCTTATTTTAAAAATCGGTTTTTTGGTTTCTCAATTTAGCTTTTTTTTCAAAATTTTGATCTCTTCTCTTATTTTTGGGTCATTTTTTTTATGATGCGACATATTCGTTTAAGATGTGTCAATATTTATTAAACATATTTTATAAAGAAGATATTTTGTGTGATCTAATAAACGCTTCTATATCATTAATGAATAGGCCATGTCATAAAAAGTGACTCAAAAGTGAGCCAAATTCAACAGAAAAAAAAAATTAGAGGACAAAAACTATATATATTAGGGTGAACAATATGACATTTAAATTTTTTATTTTAAATAACAAATATTAATTATTATTTTGGTAGTGAAATTAGTTGAACTCGTGCCTTTCTTATTGGTGGAGATTAAAAACATGACCCCCGAAAGTCTTTTTTCAATATGAGAAGATCTTTTACCCTTCTCTAAAAATGATTTCCTATGTTCAACTTTGGCCATGTTGATTCTCAACCTTTGGTCAGGAGAGTATGTGTGTTTGAAAGTAGATGGATAGTTAGATGGTGGAAATTAGAGATATGGCCCCTTGTGTTTTTCAAACATGAGAGGATCCCTTCACCTTTTTTAGAAATGGATTCCCTCATTTGAAATTTTGGTCACGTTGAATCTCAACTCTTGGTCATGACTCATGAGTGTGTGTTTTTTTAAAAGGAGACGGGTTAGACGGTAAAGACTAAAATCATGAAACACCCCCCCCCCCCCCCCACCCACAACAAACAAA
>Ga0228710_1001149_pt1 | contig 38618 bp, 16 predicted proteins | sample MedpolnodulmetaG_FD_177995 | JGI IMG/M metagenome (GOLD analysis project Ga0228710, IMG submission 177995) | Root nodule microbial communities from Medicago polymorpha collected in Santa Monica, California, United States - pink nodules | ecosystem: Host-associated > Plants > Roots > Nodule...
AAAAAAAAATTTTAAAAAAAAAAAAAAAAAAAACAAGAAAAATGAGTGAAGGTTCTTTTTTTGTTGCTGTTGAAAATGAGAGGCATGTGATTGTGATGTGATGCAATGAGAATAACAACAATAATAATCAAGCGGAATCCTCGGGTAATTCATTTTCCTTTTTTAGCCTCGACTGAATCCCATAATAACGAACGTACCACTTCACGAATTTTCTCAACCCCGTCGCGAGATCCGTCGTTGGTTTATACGCGAAATCTTTATACGCCATTGTAACATTCGCATGTGTATACGGAACGTCACCGTTTCGCGGCATCTTAATAATATGTTTCTTCGCTTTCGTACTTAACAAATTCTCAAGAATCGAAACAAGCTTCCCCACTGGCACCGGCGACGTGTTTCCGAGATTGTAAATTCTTAACTGCGCCGGTCCCTTTTTCTTTCCGCCACTTCCGGTACTTTTCTCCGCCGTATCCAACGCTCCTACACAACCTTTAACGATATCATCGATATACGTGAAATCACGCGCCACTTCTTTACCTTCTTGCGTTTGGTAAACGTCGATCGTTTTTCCGTGGAGAATATCTTTGGTGAAGAAAAAGTACGCCATGTCTGGTCTTCCCCAAGGACCGTAGACGGTGAAGAATCGGAGTCCGGTGAGGGAGAGACCGTAGATGTGATTATAAGTATGTGCGATTTCCTCGCCGGCTTTTTTTGTTGCGGCGTAGAGACTCGCCGGTTGATCTGTCCGGTGAAGTTCGGAGAATGGATTTTCAGTGTTGAGACCGTAAACTGAGCTTGATGAAGCCCAAACTATCGCTGGTTGAGGATTTGCGGCTTTGGAAACTTCTAGAAGGTTTACGAAACCAGCAATGTTGGATTTGATGTAAGATTGTGGATTTTGCATTGCGTAACGAACTCCGGCTTGTGCTGCTAGGTGAAGGATGTGAGTGATCGGAACGACGTCGAAGAGTTTTGTTAACAATGGAGCGTCGTTTAAATCACCTTCAACGATGAAGATTTGATGCTGAGTTAACAAAGCTTGACGAGCGCGTTTCAACGATGGATCGTAGTAGCTGTTGAAATTGTCTAAGCCGATAACACCGTCGCCGCGCTTTTTAAGAGCGAGGGAACAGTGTGAACCGACGAAACCAGCTGCGCCAGTAACAAGAACGGTGAAACCATTAGGACGACGGGGAATGGCGGAGTGACGGACTTGTCTTTCCCATGCTCCGCCACCGCCGAATGCGGAGGTGAGGAAGTGGGAGTGGGTGTGGAAGTGGTGGCTGGTGGTGTCGGAGAGTGGTGGATAATTGAAGGTAAAGAAGAAAACAAGAACAAGTGCTATTAAAAGTGTGGCACGGAAGAGAAGTTTGGAAGAAGCGTTAAGGAGTTTAGTGCTGTTAACTTTTCTGATGTAGCTGTTGTAACGTTCAAGCTTTATGGTTTTGCTTGTGTCTGGTGGAGAAGCCATTTTGGTTTTGGTTTGTAAAAGCTGCAAAGTGAGTAGGATTTGGGAATATGAAATTGGTGTTGATTTCAGTGTATGATCACAGCAATAAGGGATAGATAAAAAGGGATGATGATGATTTGAGGTTGAGCCCTGAAGTTTCAAAGGGTGTGAGAGGATTATTAATATAAAGGAGAGAGAGTGTGAGTGAGAGGAAGAAAAGGAGGAAAGAGATGGGTTGGTGTTGGTTGGAGACCACTTTCTTTTTCTTCTTAACTCTTCACACACTCATAGAAATTAGAAAGTGCTAGTGTGTAAATATTAATTATAGGTAAATCAAATTCTTTGCTCTACTATTGTACTACCTCCTTACTACTAGTACTTATAGCCTCTCAATATTAAGGATTATGCTAACAACTAACCAACAATCTTAAGTACATTTGTTAAAAAATCTTTTAAAAAAATTATGTTGAAATCAACATTTTTTCTATGTTTTTAATTATAGTTGACCATACACATTTTATTTGTTAACATTTTTCATCTATTAAACATGAGATTTTACTCTACTAGTTTTACAAGTTTTATGATTTTCATGTACAATTTAGTTTGAAGTTTACTTATATGATTTGTCACGTTTATTAACGATGTGGAATTATATTTGATAATGTGTTATTTCTAATCCTCAAGGTCGTGGATATATTAATGTAGATTTCGGAGTATTGTTTATCTTTAATTATCATGTTTGAATCGTCTAAATGCTAACAAATTTTATACTTGATTTGTTCATATAAACTTTTACACTAATTTCAAATTGAGCTTTGCTAATGGATGGCAAGAATGATCTTCTAAATTAGACGATCTTTAAGTTGGATATTGAGGTTTAAATAGACAAATAATGTGTTATTGCTAAGTTAAATTTGAAATGTAATTACAACTTTTTAAATTTAAATTTCATCAATCAAATGTAAATTTATTCCTCTGAAAAAGTGATGTCTAGTCCTTAAATATAATTTCATAGTTTCAAATTGAGTTATTGATAAGATACTCTAAACTTTTAGAGTTAGCAAGGATATGGCTATAATTTTGTTTTACTAATAAAGCACCAAAGTGTATTTAAGCTTCTTAATTATGGTAATGTAATTGCAAAGTTATATTATAACCCTTTCTTGTATTGTTGTATTAAGTACTGTGCTGCGTGGGCCTTGCCAATGCCAGCTATGAAAATGGAGAAATACTTGCACTTGGACCATGTGTGCCTTTCACGTGCCAATATGTCAACCCTCTGGTCTAATTAAATCCACAAAGCCAATAAGCTACCATATGGCATTCATTAGCTTGTGGGCAGGATATATAACAAACACCAGACAAATGAATTCTTCTTGCTAATTTCTTTTCCTTTTTTACACTATTTATTTTAATATTTTAATGGCAGTACTGTTAAATTGTTTGTTATAAGAGCATTTTGTAACATGTTTGGCTGGTTTGGCCAATAACCAAACCCAAATAATATAGAAGAAATTCTGCATGGATCAAAAACGATTATGCTGAATGGTGGATGATCAGATTTACTTAGAAGTCAAAGGGTTCAAATTCTGAATGTGCCCAGAATTTTCAACCTCATTATCGACCAAGATAATTGTTTAGATTTTTTAAGATTGTGCGAATGTGACAAATGCCCACCGACAATGTTTAAGAATTCGATCCTTTTCACATTTATAATTATTAATTATCTAATAATAGTATTAGATAAATAGTTAGCATCTTTATTTATGTTCTTATAACATTTTCCGGTCATGACGTTGAATAATGCATTATTCATTCATATAAGTTAAGTTTGAAAAAAAAAAAAAAAATTGGTTGCTTAATTATCTTAGTCTTAATTAGGAAACTTGGTTAATTTATGTTCTAATAGTAGTACTATTATCTGGACCTAGAAATTGATGTAAATATGGATGAGGGCGGTCTCTAGTCGGCTGTCTAAATCATCAATATTTTTGGACTGACTCGAAACTTGAATAAAATCAAACTTGTAGTACAACTTGTTTGTCACCTTTGTTCATCACTATACGAAAGTTTTAAATCTTCTTGTACTTTTATAAAAAAAACCAACATGATCATCTAGTGTAAGAACTTGTATCCCACACATCTCTTTCATCCTTCTACCCAAAACTTACTCTTCCAATTGCTGGGAATTGCATTGGATTCTGATTCCATGCATGAGGTTGTCATAAATCATGTCTAGTAAATTATCCATTATATATTAGCCCCACTTGTATTAAATAGATTCAACGTATATATTTGTAGTACTGGTATTTTAATTCATTAAATATATATATAAATTATATTTATGGCACTACTTTATTTAATGTAGGTTTGTATATATATTTTTCTAATAACATAAATATAGTGCTTTGATCCATTATTTTTGGTGACAGTGAAACCTAATTAACACTTCACTTTATTTAGTTCGCATATGTTTATCCAATGCGTATTTGTGTACAATTTGGTAATCAGTGTTGTACAAAAACATAAACATTCTTCATGTATATATAAACAGGATAGATGATAGCAACAAACACATAAATTTGGTCGTATTTGAAGCATGATATATGGTAATTCTTATCCTTTACAGCTAGCGTCCATTCTGGGAATAATTACATGACGCGTTGGAAGAAACTTGATAAATGTAACAAGTACGTCCTAGACGTGTTTGTTGACGCATAGTACCTACTTCCCATAACAAAGACAAAAACTTTCAATAGCTAATTTTAGAAACTAGAAAGCATTTATTTTTTATTTTAATAAATAAGTTCTGGTAGTAACATGGGACAAAACTTTACCCACATATATTTACAATTTACAATTCTTACATCCGTGAGAATCTTTACCAGTACGTGTAACTAATATTTAATGGATTATTAGGAGGAAGAGAATGAATGAGATCTGTATCTTAATGTTAATTGATTGGAAACCTAGTATATTACTATCTCCGTGCCAAATTAGAGTATCAAAATCCGTCTTATTAACCTCGTTAAGAATCGTCTTTTTATAAACCATGAGGAAGTGCAAAAGCTTCATTATAGACGGTCATCCTAACTATATATCTTGGTACTACAAGTACCTTGATTAATTCAAACTAAGGTTGCTAGTTATAAAGTTAGTTAGTTACAGACTAATTACCAATTCAGTTTTGATGGTTATTAGAAGTTAAAATAACAAGTTACTTATCACTCAAGTAATTGTATTTGGATATGAAGAAAGTGTGGGCGTTGAGTGTGGTTAATCTTAAACCAGGTATTATCCGTTTCTATTGTTGGTCTAAATACTTCAATCCCAAAAAGCAAACTCAGACCCATGCTCAAATTTGGGTGCGCCTTGTGTGCCATCCACATGAATACTGGTGAAAGCAAACCTTTTCGAAATTGCATCAAGCATAGGCTCTTCTATGGTCATCGATGATGCTACCCAAGCTAGATTGTTTGGGCTCTATGCTAGGGTCTTAGTAGATGTTGATTTGTTGGGTAAGCTCTTTGATTATGTGCTTGTGAAAAGAGAGGGACACGCTTTCCCTATTGGGGTTCGACATATTGACTTTTGTTTTCACTGCAAGGCTATACGTCACCACATTCAACAATGTAAAAAGATTAGCTCCATTCAGAGTAAGGAAGGTTCTGTGCAGGGTGTAAAGAAGGCTTCAGTTCATCAACCGAAGCCATCTATTTCATCAAAGGTTAGCTTTTCTAACAAATGTCCAGAGCCTACTATTAATTTGGAGGCAGGCTCCTCTGCTCTGACTGCTAGTAAGGGAGTTCAACAACATGTTTCTACTTTAGTTACCTATGCTGAAGGTAAACACAATGAGGGAAATACTAGTGCAGCTGATAAGACTTCTGATCTTAATATCCCAACATATGTAGCAATAACTAAGAAGAAAGTTACTTTTTCTAGTGCTTCATATGAGTAAAACTATGATGTTGAGAATTCTGTTGACCTACATAATTCCTTTGATATGCTAATATCTGATATACAGGGGATAGAAGGGGATGCCTTGAATGAAGTCTTGGATGACATTATAGACACTATTGTGCTGGCTGTAGATGCCAGTAAATCTATGGCAGTTAACCCTCAAGAGGATGCTTGTTTAGTGTCTACACACCAAAGAAGTCACTTGCTCATACTGAGGTTGGGTGCAATCCTTCTGTTATACATGACACTAAACAACTTGATAAGCTTTCTGAGGTAGGAAGGTTGTCTTTCCCCAACCGAGCTTCTTCCTCTTTGGTGCAGGGTTACATTATTGGGGATATATAGCTTCAAGAAGAACCTCATTGTGACAACAATGATTTTATATTCATACTTTTCCCTAAGCCTGGGCAGAGTGAACGACCGTGTTGACCCATGCATAGTATTTTGATAATAACTCAAGTTGTGGATGTCTAAATAAGGTCAAACCAATGAAAATTGAAAGCTAACATCCATATCTACAACTTTCATGAAGACACCTAAGCTTGATTCGAAACAAAAAGTGGTAAAAAAACTAGTTTTTCTAAGCCTGAAAAGGGTGCACGACCGTGCTCCCCTAGGGCATGGCTGTGCCCCCTCCAAAACATACAAAGCACAAATTTGGGTCGTATGATGCGCACGGGCTGTGCTCCCATGTGGCACGACCGTGCGCCTGTGACAGGCTTTCATAAATCGCATATTTTATGTGATTTCGCCTTAGGGAACCTTTCCTAACTTTGCTTTCGACCCTAAACTCGTCCCAAATCATCACCATTAGGTTATCCTATCAATCTAACACTAATTGTCCATTAACCTACCAAATTATCTACTCTTTTTTAGGCAATAAACTAATTCAAAACTCTGAAACAGTAATTAACCAATTAAATCTCTTGTTTTCCAGAAAACACGGTGGGTAAAGGGGTTAGAGTTTTAAGCCTTCAGAGTTTTAAGCCTTCAGCTATTTTCAACACTCGTGATGCCGCCGTGATCAGAAAATTCGTGATGCCAAGCATTTTCCTAATCCTAATCACCTATCAATCGCTATCACAAACCTATTTTTCTCGGCGGCAACAGTATAATACTTAAGTAAGATTGCACTATCATCATAACAATAATTAAAACTCCGCCAATTTAACCTCATTAATTTAATAAAATAGAAATTCGGGGTGTTACACTTACCACTTATTACTCTATCGTTTACCAATTCCTTTAATTTATCTGTCCCAAACCATTAATGAAATATCTTTTTGTAATGTGATTTATAATTTATGTTCTTCGTGCAACATTAATTGCATTTCTTAGTTTATGTGAAACCGTCAAAATGACATATGATTTGGAACAAAGGGAGTATTGTTTATTTTATGATCAATCAACTTCTAAAAAACCAATCTTTTTAGCAAATCAACTTAGAAAAAAATAATTGGTAATCAACATTAATTCTTGTGGGTTCGATATTTTTACTATACGATAAAACCATGCGATTGTGGCCTACAAAGGTTCTGTTGAGAAAAATTTTCCCGTCGAATCCATAAGAAATATACAGGACTAGAGGTTTACTTATCATCCAATTGAATCTTGACCATATGACAGGGAGATATGACTCCTTTACACACACTAAATAAATCTGTGTTTTTTTCCCTTCTTTCTGATTGTTTCAAGCATATTACACAAAATGCTGCCGAATAATTTTAGATTACATCAAGCTTTAGAATGAGTTTGCATAAGAGCCTGTATGTAACGCGGAGAACTCTTGGCTAAATGAAGCTTCACACATTATAAAATTGCAAAATAAGATGTATTTCTTTCTTGTGCCTTAAGTTAATTATTGGTATGGATGTGTAATTCAAATTAAAGCACCCTTAAACTGATCAGATGATGAGATCAATTTTTTTAGAAAACAATCTACATCAAACTAAACTGTATACTAATTTAATCTTTAGGTCAAGTATTTCTTTTTTGTCTTAAAATCGATAATAGGAATGGACCTATCATTCAACAAAAGTTACAATTTGGATGAGGTTTATATATCATCGATAAATGAACTTACATGTGTATAACTAAGAAGCAAGTTTTAGAAATGTGGGGTTTTCATAATTGATGGACCCAATGCGATGTGTACACGATGTCATTTTCCATTAATAAAAAAATGCCATTACCACGTATGAAGGGAAGCATGCAAGAAAGTTCATAGTCATAACCCAAGGGCATAGGGTACCTTTGAAATGGAGTTTTGTGATTAGTTGTTTGTGTCCTTTACTTTATTCCCTCTAAAATCATATAGTCTCTCCATCACCACATGGGCTACTCGTTAATTACCATTAATATTTCGATTTTGATAAACTATATATTAATTGATCTTTGTGAAGTATATTCTAAGAGTAGTGTGATATATACGGCAAATTTAAATAATGACAATGTGGATTGTTTTCCCATCCAAATATTCTTCTAACAAAATCTTAAAATTTTACTTGCTAACACAAATAGTGTGTGCATGACTGATTAGAATAGTGTTACTCCCTCCATTTTAAAATAATGTTATTTAAAGTATTTATACATAAATTGAAAAATACAACGATGTTGTTAAAGGCATTAATATAACTTTTATTAAACTAACTTTAATTTACTATCCAAGTATTTACCACTATTATAAATGCAAATTGAGTATAATGTTTTTGAAGTAGTGTACACAATAACTATTAGAAGGCCGAATTGGAAAAACAAATTAATCTTCTATTAGAAAGTGTAAATGGCGTTCTTTTTAAAACAATTTTTTTACTAAAGTGACACTCACTTTGAAATTGTGAGAGGGTATGTTCTATTTAACATAATTTATGATCAACATATTTTAAAATGCTCTAAGAAATAAATATGATAAAACCTGAGATCGACTCAAATTTGGTAAAATAATGAGCTAGCCTTTTATGTCTTTAGATTAAAAAATGACTTGATCTTGCTTAAATTGCAATGTATTCAACTCGTTGCTTTGGGATAAAGTTGATTTCCAAATCCCAACCAACTGGCTTTTAAAAATTGTGTTAGAATCTGTTTGTAATTTTCATGTATCTTTCAATATTTATCTCTCTATGATCATCTTCCTTATCTTCCTATCTCAATAATTAAGAAGACAAGCTCTTTTGGTAGGGAAAGTACGCAAAATCATATTCATTATTAGTAATTAATGTGAATGTGAACACCGAGCAGAAAATCAATTATTTTCATGATACAAGTACTTCAATTCATATATAAAATGCAACATGAAATTGGATATGGATGAAGATTGAAGAGAATACGTTAAGTGCAAGTATTTTTTAAGTACACTTGAGTAATTTAATTAATACAAATAGGAGGTGAGCTATTTACTTTGTTGATTATTAGAACCTTACTATATAAACTGTGTGCAATTGGCAATGCTTTTGTAAAAAAGCCATGATTAAAGAATATGCTTATTGCTTGGTGGAGCCCAATATTTGACTCTAATAACAATTTAAGATGAGACAGAAAACGACATGTACTCCAAGTCTTGCTTCCTTATAGAGTCATAGTTATGAGACTTATGTGAATGTCCAAGTACTAGAATTCCATATGATTTGCATGTCTTATAGAACAAGGAAACCACCCTTCAGAATGTGTTATTCCAAAGATGTTTCATACGTTATGTTTTGTACAACAATTAATTTCTTGTGAGATAGAAAATATTTATGATCCAACAATGGATTTAGTATTAGGCTTTAAAACTATAAGAGATTTAGTAACTAATTAACTCATGAGCTTTATTCGATTCGAATAGATATGATAATCATAATTTATTTTTCTCTTTTCTGCTCTGAATGATTGAGGAGATTCTTCTTTGACAATTAGTTCTTTTTAGCCAATAAATTGAAAATCACGTAACTGGGCATGATACTATTTGTGTGTACATTTTTCCATTTGCCACCGCCATAAGAAAGAAGTTGTCTTTTTCGAAGCAGTTAAAATAATGTTCCTACATGACTCTTGATAGCAACTTTGTCTCTATCTTTCCCCTGTCGGCAGCACAAACAGAACTTTCATTCATTCATGTAGTAAATTAAAAATTTCATTGTAATATTGAACAATCAATTCACTCTATGATACATATATATTTCAACAACCAATTGTACTGATTATAAAATCAAGAAGGCATATAAGTCATCTAACAGCTTCCATATCAGCTACCAATTTGTATATACTAGTTATTCATCAAGCAATTAAATAAAAACAATACAGGTAACTTGACTCGAAATAAAATTTAACATTTTATAGAATATCTATTTTCCTTCGTAAATACACAATTTTAAATCAACTCAAATGGTTATTGAGTTTCATGTAAGGATGAAATATTAGAGAATCCGAATTTGAATTTTGACATCATTTTTTTTTTATCAGAAATGCTAACTTTTAGGACACAAGTTAAAAAAACAAACATAAAACTTTAATCTTACAAATTGTGCATTTGATATCTTAGAAGCTTAAAACTTATCTTTTCAATACAAAATAGGAGAATGCTAACTAGTGCCCCAATGACAATGGTTAAATATCTAAAACAAGTAAGTTTTCATGAAAAAGTTGTGTAATCGTTACTTTATCAAAAATAACATCTTATATTTCCAAGACAAAATTTTCATTTGTAGATTCTTTAACCATTGCCCTGAGGACACTAGTTAGCAAGACCCTACAAAATATATGTTTTTAATACTTACGACACAAGTTAATATGATCATTTTTAATTAGATTTTACTTACCTCTTATTTTGATTCTAGTTTACTAGAATCCCCTTTCCCAATATACCAAGGACATAAAAACACACCGACAAGTTTCTATAAATAGTAACACGTACTCAATAATTGTTGAACGTAGATTTTGATTTAATTTTAACGTAAACGGATCTATAATTCTAGTGGCTCATTTAAGGTATTTGTGGAGTAATTATTAACAGGTCTCTTTCAATTGGAAAGCAAGAGATGAGTTAACATCAATTATTAATGTGATTGGAACTCTGAATTCAATGAGGTTCATTCACCAATGGGGATTCCTTGTGGTGGGACAGTAGGAGCTACCCCTTCACCTTTAATTATCCATGCCTTTTTATAAGTATCACATTGGGAATGGGAAGGAAAGATGGATCATGGTATAGAATACTACTAGCAATTAATCCTGCACTTTCCTATTGCAGTCCCAGGTTACTATACGAAAAGAATAAAGTTATAGCAAGAAATGGGGACGCAAAAATCTGCAAATATACTTGTACATTTTGTACATGCCATATTATAGACAATGTTTTAATTATGGTAGATGCATGTAGTCACAATCTTAAATGCAGTAGAAAATTTCAACTAATATAGTGCAATTATTTACAGTTAAGAATACCTCAAAAACCTTTATATTGCTCCCATAATTGTGGTTTTTGTCTATCACAATTTAAAACTATATAAGACACTCTTGAATGTAACATAACTAATGAAATTATTTCGTTTAAGTTTGTAAAATTTAAAATTTAGAAATATATATAGCACTTATGAAAGAAGGTTTGAATATAAATCAACTGTAACCAAAAAACAAGTTTATAAATCAACTAACCGACTAGCATAGTTACTCTAATTTCTAACATTCCTTTTGAAAGTTGATTATTTTTTATGACTTCAGTCCATGCATGCCATGTTACAAAACTTTCAAATTTCAATCTTTTAGTATAAATTTGGACCACACGTCTGTCACTACTCAAGGGAGGAAATACACTATCGTAGTCGACTCCATATTTTTGAGCATATAGTCTTTAGTGACATTCCCTCCGGCCTTGAATATTAGAAAAAAAATGCATGTAATTGGACCAAGTAAATGCATTTATTTTTCTAATACTTACGGCATGAGGAAATACCTCTATTTCTCCTTGAACATTTCTTTTAACTTAAAATATCTGTATCTTTCTCACACCAATTGTTGTTTGCCCCTTTAGAAGAACAGAATACTCCTATTGAATTGTCTGAGTGAGTTTCTTCATCCAATGCAAGTCTCCATTTCCCTTATTATGTTGCTACTTCAAAGTGCAAGGAATCAAAGTTTATAAAAAAAAATAAAAAAAACATAAGGGCCATGCTAACTAGTGCAATTAAAAAAATAAAATATAGAAACTATTTATTGAAAACAACAATCTTTACTTTCAAAAAGCTCAATATATTTCCTTCAAAAAATAAAAAAGCTCAATGTATCATTTTCACCACTTCCCAATACAAAATTTTTATATTAGTTTCCTTAATTAATGCCTCAGAGGAAGGACACATGGTTGTGTGGGCTCCTGCCTGCACAAAATTTTTAAATGTTTTTTCTTAATATGTATTGATAGTTAATCCCCACGCCACCCAAAACACACACGACCCAGCCCTCTCTCCTGTAGATTTTTATAACGTTTATAGCATAGTTGTAATAAAAAAAAAATGTAGTGTTTATAGCATTTTTCTGTCCTTTTATCAACATAAACACTGAAACTATTTGTGGCATAAACACTGAGCAATGAGTAGTGTTTATTAAAAAAAGTAGTGTTTATGACATAAATTTAAAGTGATAAACTTTTTTGCTTTTCGGGTGAAGATTTAAGGTGATAAACAATAATATATTCTGATAAATAAACTTGTTAATTCTAGCAGTAAACAATGGAGATTTTTTTAGAAGAAAATCAAGTTTAAAGCAATCAAGAATGAGTTGCAAAATCACATGCGAGATCAATTGTTAAATGATTGTTTAGTTAATTATATAGAGATGTTTTTATTGAGATTGAAAATGAGAAAATCATTCAATATTTTTAAAAAATGACAAATTGTAGAGAACAATTGTGATGTATATAGTGCCTCTACTATTTAATATATGTAATGCTGCAAATTATATATATGGTGCCTCCACTATTTAAAATTTCTAGCTCCGCTACTGCATAGGACTTTTTAGCATTTCCCATAAATAGCATTTTATATCGACGATCTCCGCGAACTTACAATGATCGATTGAATTATTGAAGCAAAAAAGAAAATGAAACACTTTCTTCAATTTGAAAGACATTTCACTTTCATAAAATCTTTTCATTAAAATCAACCTTTCTACTAATTACAATCTTCCTACTGGTAGACAATGCAAAGCCTAGATATTAGGTTATTGCGTCCCAATTTAATTTCATGGTAGGGCAAGAAACAAACACGGCTAAATCCACCATAGAGGCAGAATAAGACAACAACACTGCATGCAGAGGTCCTCTGTGTGCAGAATTTCCTTACATATATAGCAGCCCGGCCCCTTCATTACCACCAATCTTGCACTGTGATTACTTGAGTACTGTCAATTTCCTCACAAGCAAATTATACACAATTGAAAACTAAACGCATAGAGTTACACCTTTTCTTTATTCGAGAAAAGGTTCTGAACATGACACTCTTGGTGGCCCACATACATCCGAAGATCAAGTGACAGATGCACTCAACCAAGTCCTTTCCTCAGCTGTGTTACACTAACTCAAACAAACCTAGGACACAAAAATCTACAAATATAATAGTACATCCATACAACACTATTTATAGACAGTTTTAAATTGTGGTTGCGATCGAAGATGCAGTTATGTCAAGATCTTCGCTAAATTAGAAAATTGCAACTAATGCAACTGCAATTACTTGCAGTTGCCGAATTTCCAAAACCTTTATGTTACACAAATAATTGTGGTTTTTGTGTATCACAATTTAAAACTATTCAAGACAACTCTTGAATGTAGGTTATGTAACACATGAGTGAATTTATTTCATTTAAATTTGTAAACATTCAAATTTAGAAATATATACATAGCAATTATGAACTCAATAGAAGAGAATCAAGTTTAATTAATTAACCCACTAGCTAGTTGCTCTAATTTCTAAAATTCCTTTTGAAACATGGTTCTTCTTGATGACTTTAGTCCATGAATGCCAAGTTACAAAATTTCCAAATTTCAATCTTTTAGTATAAATTTCATTGTATTGCTTTTTCAAACTGTAAGGACTCAAAGTTAATAAAAAAAAATTAATATCATTGCATTTCTACAATTTTTTTGAACTCACAAAGATCACTTAGACTCTTCATTATTCTAGAAACATCAAGTGAACAATGAGAGCAAGATTCATCTCTCCTAATACTAGATGAGTGGAAGGAACATCAATATCTTCACGTTATCATGATTGGATTATTCTAGCATATAAAATGACACTCTTTCTTCATTTTGATAAACATTTCACTTCCAAAAGATTTTTCATTAAATTCAACCATTCTACTAATTACAATCATCCTCCTATATGTAGATAATACAAAGCCTAAAGGCTAGGGTATTAGGTCCCAATTTATTTTCATGGTGGGCCAAGAAACAAACACTGCTAGAAGCAGTCCAAAGTGAGGCAGAACACCACACCCTTGCATCAGCACCACTGCAGAGGTCTTGTGGATGCAGAATTTCCTTACATAACTGCAGGCCCCCTTCATTACCACCAATTGTTTGCAGTGACAACTTGTGTACACTGTACGGTCAATTATCTCTAAGCCCAATTCTAGCAGCTGCACAAACATTTTCTTTGTCCGAGAAAATGTTCCGACCATGACACACTGGTGGCCTGCAATCTATATCTTAAGATCATGTGACAGATGCACTCAACTCAAACAAACTGAGACTGTTTGACAAATTCAGATTTCCCTCTCTATCCTCTACTTGCAGAGAAAAGGGGAAGGGGGTGTTATTAGTATTATTGTAATCTTCTATGCATCAAATGTTTGTACGTGCATGCATGTTCTCTACAATTTGATCAGGCCAAATTGCATATCTCTGTGACAATTGCTGTTCTGACATTCAATGTGTCTTAAAAACACAAGTAAATGACCAAAAAACCCAGCGGCAGTTAACTGCTGTCGGTTTTTCTAGTTATAAGTCAGCGGTAGTTAACTACCGCTAGGATATTTTAGTATTTTACTTGTGTTTTTAGGAAGTATTGAAAGTCAGAAAAGCAATTGTCTATCTCTGTTGATGCAGCCCAACCCTTCTATGCACCCATGCTGAGTAAGTCAGCAATGGGTCTTTCAGTTACTATTAGCTACTAATTCAACTTGTGTTAGTTCTGTTACACTATCTCCAACAGTTCTAGGCTATAAATACATTTATGCTTCTCAATGTACAATTTTAGTAATGCAAATATCAAATTCACTATCGAAATTCTATTTCATTTCAGTTCTGATAACAATTAAGGAATTGTTGACATACTTCTAAGAATCAGCATCACCTTCACATAGTTTTTCTCAGTAACATAATCTTAATGATATCAAAGCATAAAAGGGTACAATGCTTTCTGGAAAATGTACAATCCTTTCCTTTCTGTGTATTAGGCGTCCCAATAGTAAGCAAGGCAAATATAAATTTAGAAAGCAACACATGCAAATTTAAAGTAAAAGCAATACATGACTGACTAACACATTGTTGAAAAGATGAAGAGAGGAAATTGAATGGTGTGTAATGTATTGCTAGCAGAAAAGATGATTCTGGGTGATTGAAACCGGAGGATTTAGCAAACTCCAACTGTTTCAAGAATGAGAATGCAAAGTGAATTAGCAAAAGGAATGGCAATAGAGAGAGAGTTAAGAGCGATGATTGATTAGGTGATTCATACCAGATTGGACATTTGAGTTCTCTGCCCATTCTCTTCAGGTCACCCATACAACATAACACACACTACTGGAAACTTGATCGCCAATTCGCTAGGAGATAGGATAAGGGTTTGGGATGGGAAGTTAATGTTAATGGGAGGACCCAGTTAAACCTGGCAAAGCCTAGCTCCTACTAGTAAATTTCCATCCCTGTGTCTGAGTGCAAGTGAAACCTTTTATTTTAAAAAATAATAACTAATAATGAATGCATTCACATTATTATTTGGTTTCTATTATGAAAAATAGAGATAACCCCAAGATCAAAGATACACTGTGTCACACAGTTATTCAGCTTAGGTGTTTGCTTTGGAATTGGCAGCCGAAATTGTTTGCAATTGGTTTTGTTAGTGTGCAATTTGAACCGTCCAATTTTGATTAACAGTCGAGACGTGAAACACCATGTAACTGCATTCTGATTTACTACGGGGTATCCAGGTTGGAGAGATATTGAACTAATTTTATCGAAAGAAAATATCACTACCCTAGTTTTCACTTTTTAATAAACACATACAATATACAAACATCCAATACCATATATAGATCACAAAAGTAGTCAATCGCACACAAGTCCACTTAATTTTCCTATTTGCCAATAAGACATTCCATCTCTTACTAAATTAACAACTCTTGGCAGATTCTTAACTTCTGAAGTAGCAAACATCTCTTCATATAAAAGGTTATCAACCAAAATTGGGATACATGGTTAATCGAGTTGGTATTTAATCAACCATGAACCATTATTTCAGTTAATTCTAGTATCGAAGATAAGTTTGCAAAATTTCCTAAATAAAATTCTCCCAAAAAGCTATGGAAGATCAAGATCCCACATATCAATCATACCAAATTACCAAGTCTTTGTAACGATACAGCTCATGATCATAGAAAAGCTACAACCACCATCCCATAATGTGGCAGCTAACTCAAATGACTGTGACTAGTTTCCTAGCTCGAGTCCAATAGTACTGCAGCTCACAAATGAAACATTTAGAACTGGCTTCCTCTCTCAAGAAGGTTCTGTGAGTCATAATCTTTACCCCGGGCTCTCTTCTTCCATATGAGGGTCACTTCTTCAAATGTCAATCCTTTCGTCTCTGGCACAAACAAGAGCACAAAGAAAAAAGCAACCACACATATAACACCAAGAATCACGAAACTACCACCAAGGCCAACGGAATCAGAAATTGAAAGAAAGCTCTCAGACATTATCACACTGCAAATCCAGTTTACAGTAGCTGACATGCCCCCACATACACCTCGGAACTCTTCAGGGTAGATTTCTGAGTTCACAGTCCATGGCACCGGCCCCATTCCTGGAGCGAAAAAAATAATATACAGGGCTAACCCAATAATTGCTAACCACCCATAGGTTCTATTTGTGGAGTCAGATGATTGAAGGTAAGATCCTGCAGAAAGGATTGCCAGCGCTACAGTTGCACCGGACAAGCTTGAGAGAGCCAACTTCCTTCGCCCGGCATGGTCAATTAGATAAATGCCAAGAATTGTTCCAGCAGCGTTCATGCCAGCAACGATGAGAGATAGAAGAAGAGCCAACTGATTGGAATTAAACCCAGCCATTTGAATGATTGTGGGGCTGTAGTACATGACTATGCTGATACCAGTGAACTGCTGAAAAGCCTGCATAATAATGAAAATATGGGAGAAGTTATGCAGCATAAGATGCAAATAGTCACATGCATTCAATATCTACAGAAGTACAGATATATCATTTGAGTGTTGAGATCATAGAAAGCTGTTTGCAGCTGACTGTAACTTTGCCATTTGAAAAAGAATTCTGGATAGTGTTTTAATAATTCTTTACAATCATAATCATGCCCATTGAAATAAAAAATGGAAGTTCATTATTATTTTCCTGCCAGTTTGTTCTAATTAACTACAGTTTTTGTTTTTGTTTTTTTTCTTTAAGTAGAACCAAAAAGTATAGCCCTAAAATCACAAATAAACAGTTTATTAAAGTAGACCTATTAATCCTTTAAAATAAAGGGGTGTTTCAGATTGGCACTGCAAGTCATGAGAAAGTGGAATTTAGAAACAGAAAATTTAAACTTTGTCTCAATAACCTGAAGTCCGGCCCCAACAAAAAAAGCATTTCTGATTTCCATTGATCGGAAAACATCCATGTATCTAATGTTCTTTCGTTTCTGCATTTCTTGCTCAGAAACAGCTGTGAGGTAATTGACTTCATCTTCTAGGCGTTCATAGGTATAGATATTGGAAAGCACCGAAATAGCTTCATCTTTCCTATTCTGTACATAAAAGATACCAGTGTAAGATACCGTTTAGCATAAGAAAGCATTGAAGGAATGAGGAATCAATAGCCCAAACGTAATGCAAAAAAAAAAAAAAAAAAAAAGTTTTTCACCTTCAGGAAAAGCCACCTTGGAGACTCAGGCAGGAAAAGCATGACACAAAACTGAATAACAGCTGGCAAACCAGCAACTCCCAGCATCCATCTCCATGTCCCAGGAACCTGCTTTATTAAAATTTCATTAGGTGATTTCTCAAATAATTAAAGAAAAATCCTAACAGGTAACAACAATACAATTGAGCCTAATAAAACTTCAACAAATAAAAACGATTCAGCCTTTCACTATGATTAAAAATAGGTGATAATGGTTGCTTGAACAACATGGTGATTAAAAAATGTCTTACATTATCACTCAATGATATGTTGTCACGTCCTTTAATGACTTAAAACTATATGGTGGCACATCACTGAGAAATAATGACTTAAAATATATGGTGGCACATCATGAGAAATAGTATAGAATTTTTAAAGAAAATTCTTTTCTATAAAATTAATCTCTAAAGTAGAGGTTGGTGTTTCCTATATGGGACCAGATTAAAGTATCAAATTTAGATCTCAATAATTGTCTTTAAAACATCACATGTACGATTTCCCACAAACAACATGCCACTTATAGCTTACTAGTTACTGGCTGGTGGCATCACAAGAGTTAACTTACAAACTGTTTCAGCAGTTATAGAATTTAAGCTCATTTGGGTGACAAACTGACAATTGACAGTAGAAGAGATAACACCAAGGTCTAACATCCATTACACAAGTTCATTAAGAAGAAGAAAAAAAGAATTCACAAAGCTCTTGACATTTTTTTCATGATTTTCTTTTCTACACTAAAAGAAGACAGAAATGTAAGGGAAACTCTTTTAATATTCAATTGCAGAGAAAACTACAGAAAATGGTGGTAAATCAGATTCACAAAGGATGGTTTGGGTTATCTCAAGTTCACCTAGTACATATTACGTTAATGAAAACAGGCAATAGGATTAGAGGACTGCGTGAATAGAAGCTTTAGACTAGAGAGGGGACTGCACTAGTATTACTCAACTTTTCTTTATATGTAAGAGAGACAGAGAGAAGGATGCAATTGAAAAAAATCAAATAACCATAAATCACTAAATTAGGCAGAAAAGAACAGAAGGATTCCTTCATTGATGCTGCCCCAATATATATCTTGGTGGGAATGTTGCCCCTTCAAGCTGCAAAAATGGAATTCTTATGTGCCAGCAAATATGAAATAAGCAATTTTTGGGAAAGAGAATGAAATAAGCATTAATTTGAAGAGAGAAAAAAAAGCAAGCATCGTATTCTGTTTCAATAGGAATAGTGATCCAAAAGTTTATCATTTATGACATTTTTAAACCTCCTGACAATATATGCTATCAATCCAAACCTCAGAGAACAATAATCATAAAAGATAACCTCAAAATATTTGATTTATGCTCCATTATATATGCTTTTTATATCTCTTATGCCTTTTCTGCCAATGTTTTCTGACCTTTTGGAAAGTCTAAAAAGAGATCTTTACCTCTTTAAACTTCTAAATGATGATCAAAAGAAACATAATCCAGACACATTCCTACATACTATTAAACTAGGTTTCTTCCACAGAAACATTCATCTACTCAAGTTGACTACCAAGTAGTACTAGCATTACTAGGAGATTTAAAGAATGCAAAGAAAGATAGGCCTAACCTCGGTAAAGGCAAGATTTACGAGGTAAGAAAGAAACTGTCCACCAGTTATCATAAGCACATTTGTGCTAACTAATGAACCCCTTATTTCTGATGGTGAGGATTCTGCAATATATACAGGAGCAGTGACAGAAGCTACACCCACACCAATGCCAACAAGAAGACGGCCAAGTATGAGAACATATGCATCTGGCGCGGCAGCCATAACAACTGACCCAAGAGTAAAGACAACATCGGCACTAAGTGTTGCCTTCTTACGTCCAAAAGCATCATTAATCCAGCCACCTGTTGCTGCTCCAATAATTGCACCAACTAATGCCATGCTTACAATAGTTTCCTGGAAACTTAAAGATGTAAAACAATCTGGATTTCAAAGTAGGCAAGATTTCAAAGTAGGCAATATGCAAACAGGTATGCATATTTACAAGCAGTGAGTTTCGTTTATCCAGTTACATAGTTATGTTTCTCGCTCTTGATGGAGATAAAATCCGACTCCTACACCCCAACTCCCACATTGGCATACAAAAAAATGAAAAAGAAAAAAGGCAATAAACATAGGAATCATGGTGACAAATATGGTATGCAACGTTTAAAAAATTAAGGTCATTGGCCAATGCACTCATAGTTTTTACAACTGAATGCTTGGACAGAATAGATAGATTCCTATCCAACTGTTAAAATCATGTGTATTGGTGGATCACTTTAAAAGTGATGCACAATAAGCAACTACTTGGATATCGGTTCATATTTAGTTTCTTGCATCCCAAGACAAGACTATTTGAATGTGAATTTACTAAAGCAACAAATACTAGCTTAAGGATACGCGTTCGTGAAAAGAGATCTCAGTGTGGTTCCAAACGTACATAAATTAGAACTCATGCATTCTGAAGCCTAAAACATTCAATAATGCAGAAAAGCTTGTTGTACCTGAAGGAAGCTACTTTTGCGGACATCGTCAAAATCATCTTTAATATATAGAAGGGCCCCTGATATAACACCTGCAAGAGCTTACTTAATTTATCATTGTGGATAAAATTGAACTTGAGTTTAGAAATAAGACTCTAGCTGCTCAAAAAATAATTGCCCAATCTGAAACCTAAAATTGTTTTGATATGGTAACTGAAAGGTAGTGATAGATACCAGTATCATAACCGAAGAGGAGACCACCAATGCCAGCAGCAGCGGTGACACCAAGTATGTAAGGATTCTTGAAATACGATATTTTTCTTTCTGGATACAATTCCAAGTAATCCGAGCTTCCCGGCGTTGTGTACGGCATCTTCTTCTTCTGATATCTGATCTCTCTCTTCAACAGTGGAGGAAAGGATGAACAAAACCTTTGTCTTTGTCTGAATGCGTGAGTTGGCACAGATGAAAATGACTTTGTTTTTATCAAGGTTCTCCGGTTATAAATATTGATTTTAGATGATTATAATTTATTTCTATTTCATATCAAAGTAATTTCAATTATTAATTTATGTATAAAAATTAATCATAAAATTAGCCATAAATTTTATCTTTAAATATGAAAATATGAATTCATGTTTTTTGGAGAGATTCTTATAATATTAAAAACTTTTTTTACATAATTTTATTCCAAAATATGAAGTCTACATATGAGTTTACTTAAAAGTATGGATCAAAAGTGATGATTGAAAATTTTAAAGGGACTAAAAGTTGAAGAAATTTTTTAAGAGGACTAAAATAAGAAGTTGATATATTTGTAATGACCAAAAACATATTTAACCCTTTAAATTATAAGCTAGTTGCCAATGGTAGGTAATTATTTTAAACCCTAAAAGTTACTAAGTACCAATGTATTAGATTAAGATTTTGGGAACAATTTGGAATTTTTTGAATATTTACAACGACTATTTTAAAAAAAAAAATTGGAAATAATTTTGGAAAATTTGAAAAATTAAGCTGGAATCAAAGTGTAAGTTTTTGAAATAAATATCTACCAATTTGCATCATTTGAAAAAATTTATTACGAACAGTTTGAGATTTATGTTTTATTCATACTATGTATAAAGAAAATAAACTCTTCTGGGTTGGTTTTTTCTTCTTTTTAAATTATCTTCAACTTTCAATACAAATAACACATATAATAAATAGACAAGAGTAAATTTAAATATTAAAATAAAAGTGTAACAAACTATTAGTACATGTCAAGTTTTTTTTCCTTTATCATTTAAAAGGCGTAACAAACTAGATAAATACATCTATACTTACTTTATATAAAGAAAATATGTGATTTTGGGCGGGTTTTTTCAATATCCCAATTATATTAAACAACTTTTTCTATAATATTAATTGTTGTTGGTTTAATTATAAAGATAATAATTTAAATTATATTTTTTTGTTATACTTTTGATGTCATTGAAATATATAAACATAGTTAGTTTGATTTATTATAATTTGAAAGCAACAAATATTTAGATTTTTACTTTTAATCAAAATCAAAATTTTATTAAAAAACACAATTCATAATTTTGAAATAGTGCGATATGTAAAATTTTCCGAACTCAGTTTTGACAAATTATTTCATAGTAAACATGTCATCATTAAAGAGGGATTAACAAACATAATTAGGGTTGCAGATGAGTCGAGTCGAACCTGCCTGAGCTCGACTCGACTCAATAAGATTTGGTTCAGCTCGAAATTCGGTTTGAGTTTGATACAATTTTTTTTGTTCAGCTCGAGTTCAGTTCGTTTAAAGTTCTCAAACAGTTTGGTTCGACTCGTTAGGTTCGGTTCGTTTGCTCGAATTATATAACTCAAAAATTAAATATTTTTGTCAAATAAAGTCAAAACGTATAGCATTTAGTAGAAAAACTCAAAAATCTATTTAAAAAAAATCAAATTGGAGAAGCATGCACTGCAAAATGTCTGCTTAGTCTCTTGATAGTCTCTAAATTACAGCAGTTAAAAAATCAATATAGCATCCACTTTCACGGTGAAAAACCAATCTTCAAACATAATGTGGGAAGAGAAATGATATTTATACAACCATTTTTGTACAACTTTTTCTCTCATACTCACATTATCTTCTTATTCTCTATTTTCCTTTTTCTCTCTCCATTGTTTTTGACCAATGAGAAAAGAGAACAACAAGTTTGTCCCAAAAGTTGTATCAAAATAGTTGTTCAAATATCATTACTCATGTGGGAAACTAGAATTACACGGTGCAAGAGGGAAGAAAAGAAGATGGACTTCCAAACAATGGCAACAACTTCGGTTGAAGAGAGATGAAAATGGTAAATTATTTGTGGATATTACATACCTTTTTAGTAGGCTTTACAAATTGGTTTTTAGAATATTTAGTTCATAGTAATCAAGCCAATTCGGTTTTTTATTTTATTTTGGTCAAGTAGTCTAATGGCTATAATTCACGTTTTTTAAGGTGAATAAGTGGGGTGTCCATGGTTCGAACTCCGACCCTTGCATATAACAATGCATGTTCCTGCCAACTTAGATATGTTCACGAGCTTTTTTATTCTTCCTAGCAACTAGACGAGTGAGTTTCTTTCCATTGAAACAAAGGAGAGTAAAAGTTTTTTATTTTTTTGGACAATTGGACATGAAAAGGAACCAAAACGTAATAATAATGGAGATTGGAAATGAAATTGAAAATTGCAAAATAATAAAAGGGATATAATAAAGTTAAAGTTTCTACTTCCTAGGCTTCTTTTTATCAAAAAAAAAAAAGGGGAACAGAAACGTTTAAACTCTAATGTATTTTTTAAAAATATTTAATTAATTTAATAAATATAAAATGTTTAAGAAAATAACTAAAAAATTATTTAAGTGTATGATTTAGGATCCATAAATCCATCAAAAACGAGTTGTGCAACCATCCTTAATAGTTTAAATAAGATCTGCACCGATGAAAGGTTGAATATTTATGATACTTATCTAAATAGGAATAGATCAATGCGGTGATGGGGGAAGGTGGTGGTCAAATTAAGGAGCAACGAATTCTTGCAAGCATCACGAGACAATTGTTTTCAAGGATAAACAAATTACAAAGGCCTTTGCATCTGTTACTCTTGAGTTTACAAATATTCTCCCAATCATGATAATCTAAAGGTTCTAATCCAACTCAACTTGTCAAAAAATCTCTAAATTAAGTTTATGAATCGTGTCGTCTTTCATGTGTCATAATAAGATCAGCAATCATTGTGGCACAGGAAAGGCAACACGATCTTTGTCATAATAAATTTTTGCACATAAAATGTTTGATAATTTTATGACATTTTTTTGATTTAAATCTAAATTGTTAATGTCATGTAATCTTTTTAATTATATATTTATACATATATATTTAAAATTTAATTATACTATTTATAAAAAATTGATTCTTATTTTATATTTCAATATTCTTCTGTATATATATATTTTTGGTGAATAAAGATGTTGGTTTATATCTTTTACTTTTCTAATAAAAAATTATCAATATTTATCATAAGATTTTATTTTATTTTTTTTAATTTTACAATAAGCTTATTTTATACGCCAACACACGCGTGAATAAAAAAGCTATATATAAACGAAACTTTGGTACCAAAAAGCAAAGTCGAAGGATTTAGGTATAGAATTGGGAATTAGGGTTTATACTACGCTACGAAGATGATTGAGGTTGTGTTGAACGATCGATTGGGGAAGAAGGTTCGTGTGAAGTGCAACTCAGATGACACGATCGGTGATTTGAAGAAGCTGGTGGCTGCTCAGACCGGAACCAGGGCTGACAAGATCCGAATTCAGAAGTGGTACACCATCTACAAGGATCACATCACTCTTGGTGATTACGAGATTCATGATGGCATGGGTCTTGAACTCTACTACAACTAAAACCTAAGGTCCTTTTTTCCTTTCGAATTTTAGAGATAGTTGCGTTTTTTTTTTTTTATGAATCAATTTATCATGTTCTGCCTTGTCAAGAATTGGAATTGTCTTATTAGTATTTTTGAATTGTGTTATTGGGTTTTGAAATTATGTTCATGATTTGAAGGTTTATAGAAAAAATTGAATGTTTTTTTGTGTTGAAATTGTGAGATTAAAAATTTAGGGTTTATGTAATTTAAATCCACGGCTGCCTAATTGGTGTTTTATTGGGCAAGAGGATGTAATTTTGATGCAATTTGAAGCATTATTAGCCATTTATGATTGGGAAATTGTGATGTTAAGTGGTTTGATAGTGGCTTCTTGTTGTTGCAATTGTTTTGAAAAGATTGTCAATCCAACTAGGTATTTTCCTGATTATGATTGAGGCAATTTATGATTAAGAATTTTTTAAACAGCTCGTTTCAACATGTGTTGCTGCCTTGTACACCAGATTAGATTAGATTGATGGACTGAACAATCTTACTTGATCTTAGCAAAAAATGAAATCGCTTCATTTGTTTTTTCCCTTGTAGTAATAGTAACTTAGGCAGTCAATCCCGGCCAATCTCTGTTCTTATACAATCTATCCTTTGCGATTCCGCTTCTCGAGATCCCGCTATTCCGATCACTTTTGTGGTCCTCGTGAGCTTAGCTTAGTTGGTAGGGACAAAACATAATATATGCAAGGTCCGGAGTTCAAACCCCGGCCACCCCCTAAAAAAAAAATTCATTAATTGAATAACATTTAGGTACACATTTTGTGACTCTTGTTCTTTCCTGGTACACTTTGTGCTAGGAAGAACTCTTTGATGTGGTAATATATTCGATTTTAGCCTCTTAAAAAAAAAAAACTTTTGTGGTCGGCCGCTATCGGGGATTGACTACCTAGATAGTAATAGATAGCAAACAACACGTACACATACTGTTCTCCAATAAAATTATGACAACCGGACTAGGTAGTCAATCCCGGATAGCGGGTGCAGAGTGGCCGACCCCAAAAGTGGCATAGCAGGATCGCAAAGGATATGTTGTATAAGAACAGAAACAAAAAAAAGATATGATAAAACAATTACTAGTTAGAGATCCAGTGTAACAGAGGAGAGATTCAACGTGTCTTTTAAATTTTAATGTCTATTCAAGTAGTAGCTGATTCCAATGTAACAAATAAAAAACGGAGAACATGTAATGAACAAAAGGGTTTAGGGTTGGAAACGGTGGGTACAGGGAGAATGGAAAGGAGAAGAGGGAAAAGGTTTAAGGTTGTGAGAAAAAACCCAAATTGCCCTTCAAACAGTTCAAATTTTAAGGGCGAAACCATTGGTTTCCTGGGCTGTGATGCGACACTCCTCTGGGACCCCGCAGAGATTGGCTGGGATTGACTACCTAGCAACCAGACTATTTAATCAACGTCAGACCCTTATCAACTACCACCATCACCCACTCACCGCTGTTAGATCCCTTGCTTCCATTAACTCTATTTCTGTGTTGCTGTTCTTAACCCTCACATGATGAAAGCACTCTTTCTCTCTTTGATTCACAGCAACAATTGCCAACACCACCAACATAGACTGCAACTTGTAAGTGGCATCTCAGAATTGCAATCAGATTTTACATCTGATTTTTTTCAATTAATAAACCTTAACTATGTGAATCAAAATTGATAGAACACTATGGCGTAATTTGATCTATGTAGCCGGTCCCATTTAGTGGAATAAGGGTTGATTATTGTTGTAATAAACCTTAACCCTCATTTTACCCCCTATTAACTGCTCAATTTGAGTTGGTTCATTTTTGTGCATGTGCCATTGCTAGACAAAACTTAGTGTGTGACTTTATTTGGAAGGATTCAATAATACTTGGTCAAAGAAGGATTCATTAATTCTTAGTCAAATTTAATGACATGACAACCTTAAACATTGGAAGAAGATACCCTTGTCTATGACACCTTTCTTTCAAAGTCCCTTCCCCTTCCTTGTAAGTTGTAAGCCTTATACAGACAGCATACGTGTGCACATGTCTCCTACTTTTCTAATCTTATTTTTTTTTTATCTTGTCGGCTTTGAGTTTTCGAAGATAGTCTTCACATTTTCTTGTTTGTTTCACACGCAGGTTTTATGCTATTCTGCATGCCAGGCATTTGAAGAAAATGTCATTTGAAATAGCGGACATATATCCTCTGGATTGTAATAATGTACATCCTTTTATGATATTGGGTTTAATTTGCTATTGGAACAACCAGTTGTGACCTATATATAATATACATATTTGTGACCTGCTCCCACCTTCATATGTACGTAGCATTTGTTTGAGTTAATTACTTTTGAATCGAAGTTCACTGGTCCTGACAGGGGTCTTGGATTTTATTGCAAAGTTCACATTCGTGGACAAGTTAAATATGCATCTAAAATAGTTACCGGCCAGCGTAAATTTTATCTTTTATTGATGTTCAATTTAATTTGTATGATGATCTGCTAGGTAAAGATAGCATTCCGAAACAAATTCGAAGTCAAATTTTCATTGCTCGGGTTTTAACTGAGAAATAATTTCATACTTTATCTGAATGCAAATCTATTAGTGTTTATAAAAATCTCTTATCTCCTTCAAGTCAAATTTAACCATGCGTTCCAGGACTCCCTCCGTTTTGCCGATTTCTCCACCTTTCACATTTCTTTTTTCCAAATAACCTTCACATAAGTTAATTAGTGATAAAAATCTAGTCTTATTTAACAGCATTTAAAAATTTAGTATATTTTCAAGCGTCCTGTTCACCCAAGTGTTGTCAAAACAAAGGCAATGGCTAAAACGGAGTACCATTTCAGTGGAGTCATTTTTTTGACTACATTTTAATGGTTCACGGTTCATGAAATATTACACATTTGAACCATTTGACTTATTCTCGCAATATTATCATGGTTCTTCTTTATATTTCCTACCTTTCTCCTTCAATCCTAATCCACCCTCAGCCACCTTCACCCTTTGACCCACCGCATTCCATTCATCAGCTTGCCTCTGTTATAGATCGTGGCTCTTGTGTCGTAAAGAGCCCTAGAGCCATTGTCTATTGTGACAGTGTGGCGTCCACATAACTTTGTCGCTACATGCGGTGGCTTTCTATTTTATGCAGCCATGAAGGTAACCCTGACTCACGGGGAAGCAAATGTGCAGGTAATATAGCACTCGTCCATACCCGTATAATGAAGATTTTAAATAGTGGAAAACAATCAAACAATGTTTAGAGTTTGGCTGAATGTTTTATTAGGCTAATAGATTTAAAATAATTGGTTTGATAATAATAACTACCCCCTTCAATATGTTTCAATTTTTTTTCCTTTCAATAAAATATACTCCTTGCCCCAAAAAATATATATACTCCTATTATTTAAAAAAAAAACAAAAAATATACTCCTATGTTTCAAATTTTCGCTTAGGCTGTATATCCGTATCATATTCAATTGAAATTTGAAATAAGATAAACACAGTATACTTTATTTTTATCCCAAGCAACCATTAGTTATTTAGTTTTGTAACTTATAAAATAGAAGCAATAAGAGCACTTTGAGTTTTGAATGTAGTGTGTCATTATTATCAGAATTGGAATAAATAATAACAAATAATCTCTTCCTGAATTTGTCATTCAGATGGACAATGCTAACCCATTCCAAAGGTAGGAAAAGGAAAAAAAAATTCTTTTACAAAATCTAAATCATGACTATTATACAAATTGTCCTAGCTAATCTAAGTCAGTCTTCTTTAGTTTAAGATTATAGCCCATTGAAGCGAGAAGTAATTTGAATGAAAACATCTTCTGTGCAAGGAATCGTGAGGCCACCCATTGGGTGATCATATCCGAATTCTTCCTCTGCTTGACTCAATAAGTTTTGAAATGAAGCTTGGTTCAAGTATGACATGGGGATAACAAACCGCTTCATTTGCTCTCCAACATATACTGCAAGATAGCCCTTTGGCACATTCACAGCTTTTGACGATGCTTGGTTACCTGTAAATGAAGTTCGTCTAATGGCAGGTAAACGGAAACCCATTTCAAATATTTTGAAGAAAAAACTGAATTTCTCAGATATAAGAAAAATGTTTCTAAATTTGTTTGCTTGAATGATTTGTGAAGTTGTGGAGGAGGACAGTGTATTTATAGATTTCAAGTTTCTTTGAAATTCATTTGTTAGAAAATGATTGTTAAAATGATGGGGCCCATGAGACAAGAGATCACATGGTATTGTCTTAGATGCTTCTATCAAGGATCAATAAGTTCAATAAGAGTTCAAACTGTAACCACTCAATGCTTATCATGTTATACTCAATGCTTGTACAATGCCAACTCATTTCTTTTTACACATACATCAGACATGGAACATGTTCTCTTCACATTGATAACACAACTTGATGTTGATGAATGACCTGACGAATTATGAGAACAATATCAGTCATATACAAACACATTATTTATCAACTGTGCATATTTACTGTTCTTGATTTAGTTTTTGAAGGGCCAGGTTGGAGACAATAGACAAGCAGACTATGGTACACAAGAGATTACATGATACTGTCAAGAGGTCTTTCTCAAAGATTGAATGATCGCTCAAGACTTGCGACAATAATTAAATATATGTCACATTAAGAAACTTGGTTGTTACAAAGGCGAACAATTTCTGATAGCGAAACTGTAGGTGGCCTACATAATTAATTTAGCAGACATTGACAACAGTGTATGTGGTCAATTGTAAGAGACTTGAAAAAGTGGATATAAATTCAAGTTATATTTTGGTTGTTATCCAAGTTTCGTGTGATGGAAAGCTAATTAGCTAGACCCACATTTCCTACCAAGTTATGAATAATTTCCTGCACAACATATAAAGATTTGTACTAAGCTAATCAGGATATAACTAAGAATTATGCAACAAATCTCTGAAGCTAAGAAATCTGTCAGTAGCATATATTTCTAAAGTTAAAATTGCATATAACCTATTATTAGTACAGTTCTAGTCACATTCGTGACAAAGGTCAGAATAAATTCATGACCAAAACATCTGAAAGCACCTTGTATTATATATCAAGTTTCAGATTTTCTTTATGTAGGCACAAATTCTGCAACAGTTGCGTCAAAACCAGATCTAGACAACTAGTATTAGGGGGCCTGTCGGATTTGAAATGAAACTGTATTTTATTTTGCTGATAAAATGAAATAAGTTACCTCAAAAACATGTAAACTCAATCAGTATAACCAATTGATGGTTATTGCAATCAATAGAAACACCGTCTTTTCAATGTATACTAATGACACATTGACAAGAAGCAAATCTGATGTTATATAATTTTACAAAAACCGATTCTAAAATGTAAGAAAACTTAGAAGTGAAAAATCCTCATCAATTTTGAAGAAGATTTAACAAGTAACAATTCAATTGTTTTGTACATTGCTTTTTCAAAGCAGTAGAAAGTATAACATATTCTAAATCCTTATCTAACTGCTGCTTGTTAAGTGGAAGAGTAAAAACTTGAAACATGAAGGATGTTTTTAGAGCATTGAGATGGAACCCAATGTGCTAAAAGATCTCAATGAGGAGTGCTTTGCTCAACATGCAGTACATGGGCAACTCTCAAAAGAAAAATTCGGAACATTCATGCATTGTTTCTAATAATTTTAGATGTCCTAATTAATGACACGTTTGAAGTTTGAACAATATGCATCAAAAACATGCCCTAATTACCGGTGATTAGTCAAATGCTTGGCTCAACTGTATGACCATATTTCATGGATACTGTAACAAGATTTCATAGACCATCTTTTCTCCAATTACATATAAGAGACAACAACTTCAAAGCAGATTTCATGGTTTAAATATGGATCGAATTTCAAGCAATAATAGCCACCAGGTGTTCTTTCCTATAGAAACAAGAATAAAATATGTGATAACTATGTTTAGATCTTGTCTGAAACATGTAAAGAAGGTCTCTTTCACAAGCCTAATCCTTAGTGAAAACCTCCAAGACAGTGCCATGTGATCATTAATGAGACATGTCTCCAACTAAACCTCATTGAATAACTCATTCACCACACAATTGGTTTCTTAAGAGTTAAGTCTATATATACCCCTCATTGGATTTACAAGCAACACAAATAATTCTTACCTTAAAGCAATCAGAACTCAAGTTCACTTTCTTCTACTACTTCTTTGAGATCATTCTGTTGTGAAGAAACAAAAACAAGAATGGGTTTTCGCTTACCTGGTATTAGAAGATCATCATCTAGTGCAAGTCAATCATCTAGCAAACAAGTGGAAGTCCCAAAAGGCCATCTTGCCGTGTATGTTGGAGAGAAAATGAGAAGGTGTATGATTCCAGTATCATTCTTGAATGAGCCTTTATTTCAAGAATTGCTTAGCCAAGCTGAAGAGGAATTCGGTTATTGTCATCCAATGGGTGGTCTCACAATTCCCTGCAAGGAAGACGTATTCTTACATACAGCTTCTCTCTTGAACGGTCTATAACTAATTCACATGAATGCTAGCATAGTCATATGAATGATAACATATATAGGACAATAGGATTGACCAATTGAGATAATTTTTGTACATCAGCAATTTCTTTGTCAATTTTGATGTTTCCTTTTAAGTGGAAATCAAAATGACAACCTTATAAAACTATATTCTTGTGAATTTATGTGTTGTTTTTTGTGTCATCTAAAATAATTAAATTGCAGGCACAAACACAAGCCAAGACTGGTAATTCTTTTGCATATATTACGAGGCCATACAAACCTTAGTTTAAAGAAAACCTTTCTTTAAACTATAAAGATAAACGAATTGTAAATGAAGAAATGAAAATACCAATAATGATAACATAAACCAACGCTAGTCACCAATTAATCTGTGAGTTGCATGTTTCTTGTGATCTTTAAAGAATGTGATGGAGACCATAATCACAAGGACTTCCCATGCTCTTCACATGGACTTGTCGTAAAAAATATAATAACACAATTGAGCTGAACATTAACTAAAACAGTTACCAGTAAACACGTTTTCTCTAGAGTGATTATACAGCTTTTTTTAAAGCGTCCCTGTAGAAAAAGTAAAAGAGAAATTAACCAAAACAATAAGTACAAATGATAATTCTTAGAATTTACGTTGGATCTAATTCAACCTTAAGTGAGAGGTGTCACTCTCTATAAGCTCGAATCGGACTTTATCTTTATTCAGTATGGGATTAAAAAAAAATCAATCGTAATAAAATCCTTTATAATCATCACAAGCTTGCTTTCAGAGGTTGAGTTTGTGTAAGTTAATGATGGAATCTAACGGGACTTGGAATAGTTGGAGGAGCTTTCTTTTTTCATTTTAGCTTAATTGCTCTGCCTAGATGAAGAAGCAGTTGATAGAAGCAATGGACATGTAAAAAAATTGCGAGCTTAGATCTAAGATAACCTATCAACTACTATACTTTAGCTGAATGTTTTATTATTAGGCCAGAGAAATTTGCAGGAATATCGGAAGCTCGACATCGCTTACAGGAGATACCCTTATGTCATCGTTACTCAAGAGAATTTAGATATAGTGCGTAATTTCTTTTTCTTTTTCTTTCTTTCAAGGAATCACGTTTTATAATTTATATATAGAAGCTTATAGGAGCTAATTGAGTTATTGAATGCATTCTGTCATTATGATTAGAAATAAATAATAACAAATAATTTGGTTCTGAATGAATTTGTCATTTAGATGGACAATTCTAACCCATTCCAAAGTTAGAAAAATGAAACAATATCTATACATAACTAAGTGATGACTATTGTACAAAATTTCTCTGCTAATCTATGTTAGTCTCTTTTAGTGTAAGATTTATAGCCCATTGAAGCGAGAAGTAATATGCAAGAAAACGTCTTCTGTGCAAGGAATTGTAAGGCCGCCCATTGGATGGTCGTATCCGAATTCTTCCTCAGATTGACTCAACAAGTTTTGAAATGAAGCTTGGTTCAAGTATGACGTGGGGATAACAAACCGCTTCATTTGCTCTCCAACGTACACTGCAAGATAGCCCTTTGGCACATTCAATACTTTTGATGTTTGGCTACTGCTTAATGAAGCCCGTCTAATAGCTGCAGGTAAACGGAAACCCATTTCAAATGTTTTGAAGAACAAGATGAATTTCTCAGATGTAAGATAAATGTATATAAGTTTGATTGTTTGAGTGATTTGTGATTGTTTTGAAGGAGGACACTATATTTATAGTTTCCAAGAGTTTCTTGAAATCCCTTTGCTAGAGAAATAATTGTTAAAAGGACGGGCCCATGAGATGAGAGATCACATGGTGTTGTCTTAGATGCCAGTACTAAGGATCAATAAGTTCAATAAGAGTGAAAACCCCACTTTTGGAATGAAAGGTTCATGTTAAACTCAATGCTTGTACAATTCCTACTCATTTCAGAAATGCATCAGACATGGCACATGTTCTCTTCACATTGATAACACAACTTATGGTTCTTGATTTAGTTGGAGACAATAGACAAGCAGACTATGGTTCACAAGAGATCACATGATACTATCATAAGGTCTTTATCAAAGATTGAATGATTGCTCAAGACTTGAGACAATAATTAAATATAGGTCCCACATTAAGAAAGTTGGTCATTACAATTTACAAAGGCTAAACATTTCTGATAACAAAACTGTAGGCGGCCTACAAAATTAATTTAGCAGACATAGACAACAATGTTTGTGGAAAACTCTAAGTCATTAAGATTGACATTTGTTGTTTCTTGATAATAAGGAGATACAAATGGGCCATACTGTTAGTTTGAGGTATGTGTCAACCACTCATCTGTGGGCTGTGTGATGGAAACCTAATTGGTTCGATTCACATTTCCTACCAAATACCTTATGCATTGGATTTCAAGCAATAATAGCCACCAAGTGTTCTATTCTATAGAAACAAGGACAAAATACTTGATAAGTATGTTTAGATCTTGTCTGAAACATGTAAAGAAGGTCTCTTTCACAAACCTAATCCTCAGTGAAAACCTCCAAGACAGTGCCATGTGATCATTAATGAGACATGTCCCTAACTAAACCCCTATTGAATAACTCATTCACTATACAATTGGTTTCTTAAGTTTATATATACCCCTCATTGGATTTACAAGCAACACAAATAATTCTTACCTTAAAGCAATCAGAACTCAAGTTCACTTTCTTCTACTATTTCTTTGAGATCATTCTGTTGTGAAGAAACAAAACAAGAATGGGTTTTCGCTTACTTGGTATTAGAAGGTCATCATCTAGTGCAAGTCAATCATCTAGCAAACAAGTGGAAGTCCCAAAAGGCCATCTTGCCGTGTATGTTGGAGAGAAAATGAGAAGGTGTATGATTCCAGTATCATTCTTGAATGAGCCTTTATTTCAAGAATTGCTTAGCCAAGCTGAAGAGGAATTCGGTTATTGTCATTCAATGGGTGGTCTCACAATTCCCTGCAAGGAAGACATGTTCTTACAAACAACTTCTGTCTTGAACAGGCTATAACTGATTTGTATGAATGATCACATAGATATGAATACATAGGAGAGTAGGATTGACCAGTTGAGACAATTTTTGTACATCAGCAATTTCTTTGTCATTTTTGATGTTTCCTCGTAAGTGGAAATCATAAATGAGAACCTTATGAAACTATATTCTTGTGAATTTATGTGTTGTTTTTTGTGTCATCTCAAATAATTGCATTGCATGCACAAACACAAACCATGTGCCAAGACTGGTAATTATTTCACATACAGTACGAGGCGATACAAACCTTTTTTTTTTGAAAGAAAACCTTTCTTTTATCTATAAGGATAACTGAAATGTAAATGAAGAAATGAACATAACAATATTTGATAACATAAACCAACTTTAGTCACCAATTAATCTGTGAGTTGCATGGTTCTTGTGATGTTTGAAGAATGTGGTGGACACCACAACCACAAGGACTTCCCGTGCTCTTCACATGGACTTGTAAAAAATGCTAACTGAGTATTTTACATATTTCTTCAATCAATGGATTACAAAAATTAAAGTATGTTAAGATAAATTGTTGTATATGGAATTTTGGCATGCATCTTTTGATAAATGACAACACCATTCATGGCAAATAGAGATAAATAATAACACAATTGAGCCAAATATTAACTAAAACAGTTAAAAAGTAAAAATGTTTTCTCTAGAGTGGTTATACAGTTTTTTTGCACTATCCCTATTGCAAAAGTAAAAGAGGAATTAAGCGAAAAATAAATGCAAAAGGTAATTCTAAGAATTTGGGTTGGACCTAGCTTAACATTTCAAAACCTGCTTGTAAGTTGAAGGGTGCTATTATTTATAGGAAAATGCTAGAGTTCCCGAAAACAATTCTCACGACATTATCCCGACAGTGCAAAATAACCATGTGGGCACCACCTCCTTTTTTCAATAACCCATGTATTTCAATAAAGAAAACAAATCCAACGGTTGCCAATTCTTCGGGACTCCTTCGGGATGATTTTTATCCCTCTAAATAGCATTACTGTCATTTATAACCTCTTATCGCCATCCAACCTTATCTTTATTCAATGTGGGACTTGGGTTCTTTTCCAAGTGAATTTCGTTTCCCACCCTCCAAGCTTCTCGCGTGTCCTATTTTTGGACTCTAAAATCCGAAAAATGGAAGATTTTTTAATAAATTTTACGCTTTCGGTAGGTCATGACTCATGTCATGAGAGAGTCAAGTGGTGTGGGATAAGAAATTCCCTGTTTTCAAAAGTAGTATGTCCTTTATAATTATCACAAGCTTGCTTTCAGAGGTTGGGTTTGAGTAAGTTGATGATTGAATTACACGGAACTTGGAATAGTTGGAAGAGCTTTCTTATTTATTTTAGCTTAATTGTTTTGCCTAGATGAAGAATCAGTTGATAGAAGCACAAGACATGTAAAAGAAATTGAGCTTAGATCGAATATAACTTATCAAGTACTACAGTTTGGTTGAATGTTTCACAATGTAAGAGAAATTTGCAAGAATATTACTTACAGCACATACCATTATGTCATCATTAAAATAAACCAAGGAAATCTAGATATTGTTTCATAACTTCTTTTTATTTTTTTCCAAGGAATCACCTGTTTTATAATTTATAAATAGAAGCGTATAGGAACTCGTTGAGTTGTTGAATGCATTTTGTCATTATGATTAGAAATAAATAATAACAATTAATTTGTTCCTGAATAAATTTTCCATTCAGATGGACAATTCTAAACCATTCCTAAGGTAGGAAAATGAAACAAAATCTTTACAAATCTAAATGATGACTATTGTACAAAATTTTCTTGCTAATCTATGTCAGTCTCCTTTAGTGTAAGATTTATAGCCCGTTGAAGCAAGAAGTAATATGCAAGAAAACGTCTTCTGTGCTAGGAATTGTGAGGCCGCCCATTGGATGGTCATATCCGAATTCTTCCTCTGATTGACTCAACAAGTTTTGAAATGAAGCTTGGTTCAAGTATGACGTGGGGATAACAAACCGCTTCATTTGCTCTCCAACGTACACTGCAAGATAGCCCTTTGGCACAATCAATACTTTTGATGTTTGGCTACTGTTGAATGAAGCCCGTCTAATAGCTGCAGATAAACGGAAACCCATTTCAAAATGTTTTGAATAACAAGATGAATTTCTCAGATTTAAGATAAATGTATAGAAGTTTGATTGCTCGAGTGATTTGTGATTGTTGTGAAGGAGGACACTGTATTTATAGTTTCCAAGAGTTTTTTGAAATCCCTTTTGCTAGAGAAATGATTGTTAAAAGAATAGGGCCCATGAGACAAGAGATCACATGAGATTGTTTTAGATGCCTCTATCAAGGATCAGGAAGTTCAATAAGAGTGCAAACTGTAACCACTCAAAATCTAATGAGATATGCTTATCATGTTATACTCAATGCTTGTACAATGCCAACTCATTTCTTTTTAGACATGCATCAGACATGGCACATGTTCTCTTCACATTGATAACACAATTTAATGTTGATGAATGACCTGACGAATTGTGAGAAAAATATCAGTCATACACAAACAAATTATTTATCAACTGTGCATATTTACTGTTCTTTATTTAGTTTGTGAAGGGCCAGGTTGGAGACAATAGACAAGCAGACTATGGTTCACAAGAGATTACATGATACTGTCAAGAGGTCTTTGTCAAAGATTGAATGATTGCTTAAGACTTGAGACAATAATTAAATATATGTCCCACGTTAAGAAACTTGGTCGTTACAATTTACAAAGGCTAAAAATTTCTGATATCAAAACTGTAGGTGGCCTACATGGAAAACTTGGTAAGTCATTTTTCAAGATTGACATTTGTTGTTTCTTAATGATAAGGATATACTGTTAATTTGAGGTATGGTGTCAACCGAATATCTGTGGGTTGTGTGATGGAAACCTAATTATGGTTAGATCCACATTTCCTACCAAATACCTTATGAATTATGATTATATTCTGTGCAAAACGTATAAAATTTATACTAAGGGTGTGTTTGGATTGGGGGTTTAGGGGAGGAGGGGGGGTGGTTACTTTTCATTTTTAAATTACGGACTATATAACATGTTTTTCTAAAATAAATTAAGTGTGATTGAAGTATTATATGATAATTTATCATGTTAATATGTTAACTTTTTAAAAAACATTTCATAGTGTTCGTAATTTAAAAATGAAAAGTAAACCCTCCATCCAAACACACCCTAAGGTAATCAAGATTGAAAGTCCGTCCACTTATCAGAATTAAATGCTACAAAGCTGAAGCTTTTTGGTAAGAACAAACCTCTGAAAGGACTTATCCCAATACATAAACTGATACTACCTCATCAATTATGAAGAAGATTTAACAAATACCAAGTTAGTTGGAGCACTGCCTTTTCAATGCAGTAAAGTTTGCAAGAATACAAAGTATGACACATTTTAAATCCTGCTAGTTCCGTGGAAGAGGGAAAACACGAAACACGATGAAATTCAATCATTTTGCAGGAGTCTATCCATATGAAGACAAGACTTGCAACAACTTCCAAGTATATTTCATGGTTGATTGAATTTTAAGCATCCTCTTGACTTAAGTGGGAATAAAATAAAGACAAAGGCTAAGATGAAGACGAAGTACCACTTTAGATGATTCATTTTTTAACTACATTTTAATGGTTCATGAAACATTACACTTTTTAACCATTTGACTAATTCAGACCTTGCAGTAACATCATAGATCTTCTATATCTTATATATTTTCCCTCCTTTTACCTTCAACCCTAATCTACCCTAGGCAACTGTCACCCTTTGACCTACCCTATTCCAGCCATCAGCTTGCCTCCGTTATAGATTGTGGTTCTTGTGTCGTAAAGATCACTAGATCCACTGTCAGATTGTCACATACATGCATTAGATATGTCTTTGCTCAGCCATGAAAGCGTGGTGTCTACTCAACACTGTCACTATATGTGGTGGCTTTCTATTTCATGCAGTCATGAAGGTTGCCTTGCTCTCCCACTCATAGGAAAGGTAATGGGCAGGTAATAAAGCACTCCTTGTCCCAACATCTGCAGCGGAAAAACATTTGTATTCAAATCCAACGTAGATTTTATATTTGTCGTTGAAGCGGAATACAGCCAAACAATGTTTTGAGTTTGGCATAATGTTTTATTAGCCTGATAAATTTAAAATAATTGGCTGGATAATAATAAATTTACAATATTTTTTTTTCAAAGAATAAAATATGTTTCAAATTTTGCTCGATCAGGCTGTATATTCACAGCACATTCACCTTCAACACAAGTATAGTAGGACTGATTCAAGAAATTTGAATTTTGACAATAAGATCCTATTTCTCGGAAAGGAGAAATTCATGAATCCACCGCGACAGTGTATTGTAGTCAACCCTCTTTTGTTAACTTTCGCTATTTGTTCTAAAACTTTTACGATTTCCGGAAAAGTTGGTTTTTCATTGGCTAGTTTGTCTTTAGCAATCAAATTATGATAATGCATTTGCTATATATAGCATCGCTGTTTTAATAAACATAAAATATACTTTATTTTTATCCCAAGTAATCATTAGTTTTGTAGCTTAAAAATAGAAGCATATAAGAGCCCTTTGAGTTGTTGAATGTAATGTGTCATTATGATTAGAATTAGAAATAAATAATAACAACAATCTCTTCCTGAATTTGTCATTCAGATGGACAATGCTAACCCATTCCAAAGGTAGGAAAAGGGAAAAAAAATCTTTACAAATCTAAATCATGGCTATGATATACAAAGTGTCCTAGCTAATCTATGTCAGTCTTCTTTAGTTTAAGATTATAACCCATTGAAGCGAGAAGTAATTTCCATGATAATATCTTCTGTGCAAGGAATCGTGAGGCCACCCATTGGGTGATCATATCCAAATTCTTCCTCTGCTTGACTCAATAAGTTTTGAAATGAAGCTTGGTTCAAGTATGACATGGGGATAACAAACCGCTTCATTTGCTCTCCAACATATACTGCAAGATAGCCCTTTGGCACATTCACAG
>Ga0228710_1001150_pt1 | contig 38583 bp, 19 predicted proteins | sample MedpolnodulmetaG_FD_177995 | JGI IMG/M metagenome (GOLD analysis project Ga0228710, IMG submission 177995) | Root nodule microbial communities from Medicago polymorpha collected in Santa Monica, California, United States - pink nodules | ecosystem: Host-associated > Plants > Roots > Nodule...
TTATCAAAAAGGGGGAGATTGTTGGAACAAAGGGTGTTTCGCAAAATCACCTCTTAAGTTTTGATGATAACAAGGTATTAAAATTATCAATTGGATATGCTAAACATTTGTTCAAGTGTACAGGATCTTAATCAAAGCACTATTCATAAAAGGTTTTGATTGAACAAGTCAAAGAGCAAAGGAATTTTTGTTGAAGCTTAAAGCGTCTGAAAGAAATGCGTCTGAAGAAATGCGTCTGAAGAAAGCGCTCCTGAAGACACGTCATCAGAAGCAAAGTCATCAAAAGCAAGGTTATTAGAATAACAGTAATATTGCTGCAAACATTGTTCCGTTTCAAATGGAATGGATTTTGAAATTAGTTCTTCATAGGACAATTATCAAATCAGGCAAAAGATCAATGGTGAAGAATCAAAGCTTCAAGCAAAACAAGTTGATGTACCAGCTAGTTCTCAACGTCTCTCAAATCCTCTATAAATAGGGATAAAGACTTAAGAAAAATACAAAAATACTACAACAAGAAAAGGCGAATACTCTCTGAGCAAAACGTCGCAAGTTTAAACACATCAACAACTTAGAGAATTCTTACAATAGTTCATATCTTAGAATTCTCAAGTGTCTAGAAAAACAGAGTATGTTCTGTTCGTATTGTTTTGTGAATACCTCTGATTGTATATCAAGTATTCAAAACCTTATTCAATTATTTGTAATTGTTAAGAGAAGTCTCTTTCAGTTGTGATTGAGCAAAGGAAGTCTCTTGGAGTTGTCCTTGAGCATAGAAGTCTCTTTCTTGTGTGATTGAGCAAAGGAAGTCTCTTGGAGTTGTCCTTGAGCATTGAGAAGTCTCTTACTTAAGTGTTTGAGCAACTTGTAATCCGATATTACATTTTAGTGGAACTCTCCTTGGAAGTGCAAGGGGGACAAGACTACTTCCGGTTTGCGGAAGGAACCTGTATAATTGATTGTGTTCTTTCTTTCTCCGTTCTCTTACATTTATCCGCTGCACTAAGACTTTGAACTCAAGTCAGACTCTGAACTATTTCAGACTCTGAATCTGGGAATAGTTTTTCAGAACCTAAGAAAGAAAAGTCTTTGAAAACACAATTCAACCCCCCTTCTTGTGGTTTTTCTCACCTTCAAAAAAAGCTAAAACACTACATATTTTTAGCAATGTATTAAATTTCATCTAACATTACAATTTAATGAAACAACATAGACTAAATTTAAAACGTGGACAAAAAATAATTCTATTATGTAAGAAATGTAAAAGACTAGATTTTTTTCATTCTCTATAGGTTCAAGTAGTACATAAATACATTTCTGAAATAAAAAGCAAAGAAGAAAATTAACAAGAGAAAAATATGTCATTTTTATAAAAGTTTCAATTGAGCTTCTATGAGTATTGGTCTAGGTTTCTCAAAAAAAAAGGTATTGGTCTAGGTGACATATGTTTAGTTGGTTTTTTTTCTTCTTATATTGTGGTTTGGTTTGATTTAGTTCGGTTGGTAAAATAAAAGCCATAAACTGAACCAAACCATGCGGTTGAGTAAAAAGGTGATCCAAATACATCCAAACCAAATGCAGTTTTATGCAATTTTGGTTTGGGTTGGATCGATTTGCGGTTTTTCTATTGGTTTGGTTTTGAACACCCCTAAAATGGGTGGTTTGACGGGTCAACTTTTGGTCAGAAATCACACTTCTTAATTGTTTTTTCTTCCTGTTTTTGTGGATGTTGTATTTGTTGTCGTCTTCGTGTGGCGTTTGTTTTGTCTTGTTGTGGTTTTTGTTTGATATATATTGACATATTAACTTCGATTTAATGCAGATTCAATCAATAATTTTATTGTCTCAATGTTACAAATCCAAAGACATGTGTATCCCAAACACTTAAATTTTACGCTTAAATAGGTAAATCGTCTATGTAAATTCGCGTATTTATGGTTTTTGTCCCTGTATATTTTTTTTTTCTAAAACAAACTCTGTAAGTGATAAACGTTTAGTTTTTTGTCCCTACCGTCATCATCTGTTAAAAAAATGACTATGTGGCAAACCGAAGATGACGTGGCGACGTGTGACATGGCACACAACGTGGATGTGTCGTTTTAGATGTTGCGTCTAAAAGTTAGAGGGACGAAAACAAGAAAGCAAAATTCGTAGAGGGAACAAAACTAAAAAAACGAGAAGACAAAAAATTCAAAAAATTATTCATCTTCTTCCTTCTATTTCGTGTTTATCATCTTTAACACAACATTCATGAAAATCTAGAAGAAGAAAAAAAAATCCAAAAACAGCAACCATCAACAACATCATCATCATCATCTAATCACTACACCACCACCATCAACAACAACACCTAATCTCATCATCAAAATCATTAAAAAAGATCAACATATATAAAATCATTAAAGAAGTCTTCTTTAATCCAACACCTAGAATTCTAATTTCTTAGGTAAAATTTGAATTACTCTTAGATCCAAAGCAAAAGCAGCGAAGCAGAATGTCAAACACAAAAAACCAAAGCAAAACACATCTTCGTTTCCATCCTTCACCTATCATCATCTTCAATGACACCTTCATTTGAAACTCAATTGGTTTGATTCCTTTGTTACTTTTAAGGGACCGTTTGATGGTCAGGATAGAATAGAGGCAGTATATGACATAAAGTTGAATAGAGATAGGATATGATAAGGACATCATAAACATTAATCCTATCATGTGTTTGATGCGCACATGATAACAAACATGATATCATTATAATTAAATGAAAAATTGCTCTCATAATTAATTAAATATTATAAAAATGGCATGTTATTAATAATTATAATAGAAAATACATGCTATCATTATTTTAAAAATGACAGAATATCAAGATAATAAATAAGGAATGATCTTCTAATCCCATCAGGATAATTTTTAACTCAGCCTATACTCAGGATAGAAATTACAAAGGAAAGTCAGGATAGGATAGAAAAATGGTTTATTTTATCCTCTCTCATTGGTGCATCAAACATGAGATTTTGGCAGGATATGATTAATGTATCATATCATGTCTCCCTATCCTGATCATCAAACGGATCCTTAAGGTATTAATTTTTATCAATTTTCCCCCAAATTTTCACAATCTAGAAAATATTTTCTCATTTTCGGCCTTAGGGTTGTAACATTTATGTATTGAGATTATGAATTTATTGATCTTCAAATTCTGCTCTAGATTGTTTGTTGTTCTAGAATGACGTCGTCGCAGAAACATGAACATTTAGAAGCTGAAAATTGTATTTTATTTTTTTTCAACAATTTTTCATTATGAATTTTGAATATCATATTTTTGAAGGTATAGAATTAGGGATTTTGATGGTGGGGTAGTAAAAATAGGATGAAGTTAGGTGTTGGATTAAAGAGGGTTTCTTGAATGATTTTATGTATGTTAATTTTTTAATGAATTTTATGATGAGATTAGGTGTTGTTAGTGTAGTGATTAGATTTTTTTTAGAAGGTGTAGTGATTAGATGATGATGATGTTGATGATTGTTGTTTTTGGAAATTTTTTAATTTCTTTTATGATTGTTGATGAAGGGGTGTTAAAGATGATGAAGAAAAAATAGAAGGAAGAAGAAGAAGATTTTTTTGGATTTTTTGTCTTCTCGTTTTTTAGTTTTGGTCCCTTTGCGATTTTTTTTCCCCGTTTTGGTACCTCTAACTTTCTGACTCAACATCTGAAACGACACATCAATGTCATATGCCATGTCACACACCACCACGTCATCCTTCGTTTACCGCATACTCATTTTTGTAACAGATGGTGGCGGCAGAGACCAAAATAAAAACGTTTATAACTTAGTGTTTTGTTTTAGAACAAAAAAGATACATGGATGAAAACAAAAAACACGCGAACTTACATAGACGATTTATCTATGTAAGACTTAATTTTATCATATTTATAGGTTATCATATTTACATGCAATTTATCGTTGTATGCTAATAACTTGAATGATGTAAATTTGTTTGAAAAATCACCCTTTTCGGTTTTAGTGATTTTAAAGATTACAAAAATACTAGATATAGAGAAAAACTATAAAAATTGTATCCTTGTTTCCTTGGAATCGTGCTTGAACAGAGTGGAGATATTTGGAAGGGAAAAAAACATTAAAAAAAGCCAAATTGAACAGTTTTTATTTTTTATTTTTTATAAACAAGATTTAAGGTGAGAAACATTTGTATTTTGTAGTACTTTATTATATTATGATTGATTGATAGAGAAGTAGAGAACATACGTGTATGTAAAGCCAAACTAAAGGTGGCGCAAATGGTATGATTTTTTGCACACCACACGCAACATTGCAACAAGGAAAACATACAATACAAGTAGTGCCTTTCAAGACTAAAATAATCGAAGGAAAAAACTTGGTCCCCACTGATGATGTTTAATTCATCTCTACTCTTGCCTTAAAGTTTAAAGGTTCTGTTTTTTCCTCATGTTTTATCTCTTTTAAGAGCATCAATTTTCACACTTAGTTTAAACACTTGAGTTTTTACTCTCCTATAATCATTGGGATTTTTGTCATAGTCACTATTTTACACTATACTAGATCAAATGTGTAAAAGAAGTATCATAAAATGAATTTTCTTAATCGGTCAATACAATATACTTATCTTTAACTGAATTATAACCTCCTCTCACCTTTTAGTTTTTTATTTTGATTGATAGACTAAATGACAAAGACATTGTAAACTCGTATATACAAATGAATATGTCAGAATTCAAACTCCGATCATCATAACGTTTGACCTAACAATTTTGTTATTTTTACATGTTGAATTAGGATTTGTGGACAAATTAGATAATCTTTTGTCTAATTAGTGGATATTAAACTAATGAGATATTATAACAGAATAGGGCCCATATGTTTCAAAATTGCACTAATGACTGAGTCAATGGCATTGCATTTCGACTCAGTCAACTACATCTTTTTATTCTTTTCTTTTCCAAGTCACTTTCACTTCCAAGACCACATGTTGTAGCCGACAAGCAAAAAAATCCATATTCTACACTCCCATCATAATTATATAATATCTCTTTTCCCTTTCTATTCCAAACAAAAGACCTTAAAACAGATCCTGTACTTTATACCATTCAAAAAATAGTTGAAATTAATATGAAATAAAAAACACATGAAACAATTCGTACACACAACAAACTCAAAGACAGCACAGCATTGGGAGTCTTGTCTCTACTCTCACTTTTTTCTCAATTGTGATAAGGGATAAAAGGGAGGTGTTTGACATGGTCATTGATCACATATTAATTTAGGCTTAATTTTGAGGAAATTATTTATACCAATTATTTACTTAGGTCTTCCTCAAAATAATTATTTAGTTAGGTCTTAATATGTATATATGTTATCTTTTTCTTTTTGGGGTACAAATAACATCAAAATATCTACAAAATAATTAGTTGATGGGATTGATTAGATATATACAAACAGGTTTACACTATCGACATGTAGAAATTAAATTATTTCACTCAAAAAATTAAATTCATTAATTTATACGTGAATCCACAACTTATAAAAAATTATTACAAGAAAAAGTAAGTTTTTGACATGAAGTGTTGTTGTTAATGTGTACTATTTGTTTGGATTATTGTTTTGTACCTCTCAAATTTTAGTTAAAATAAGTGTGTAAATTGACTTTCAACCTAATACATGTTGGGAGTTTGGAAGTGTAGTGTTAGAGTGTCAATACTCCAAGAGCATAAGTAAGGAAGATGTCACATAATCCCCATCTAAAACTTTAAGGGATTAAGTATATGAATCATCTTTATTATCTCTTCAATATTTTATTCATTCGTAGACGATATAGAATTAATTACTCACACTTAAACTCAACAATACATTCAATAAAATTGCTTTAATTTAATAATCATGAACATATAATTTTAAGTTTTATAAGAGTTTTGTCAAAAAAAAAAGTTTTATGAGAGTTTTTTTTTTACTATTTAGTAGTAGTTTGAGTTTGTTTATCCAAAAAATGTCAGTGTTTAAATAACTTTCAATTCAAACATTAATCTCACAATTTTTTTTCATAAATTTAGCTTCCATCAAGTAGGAAAATATGGAAGAGAGTGAGTGAAGAGAGAAAGAGAAGAGAAATGTAAATACTAAACTTTTGTAAGCTTAAGAAGAGAGAAAAGAAAAGAGTAGGTCTAACACTTTTTCCTCTCAAAAAAGAACCAACCCTTTTCTTTTTCTTACTACAATTGTACCTACACCCTAGTATGTACCATGAAATATCGAAGGAGAAGTCAATCTCTTAAATGCATGTCAAATATGTATGAAAAAATTTATTGGAAGAGCCCAAAAATGATCTAAGTACCTTGAGGGTCAATAAATGGTTAGAAATGTTTGATTGGTTACAAAAAAATTGACATCAGAAATTTAGTTATGAAACTTCGACTTAGTTAGCCGAAGCTAGTTACTATCAGAAATGAATCAGAGACATACTCAAACAAGTATGTAAAAGCATAAGATTTATGCTTAGAACATGTCATATGTGTTTCAGAATTATATAAAGATATATAAATATAAATTTTCAGATAAATTGTGGCTCAGGAAAGTTCCAGATTATTATAGATAGGTCCAGCCCGAAAGGGAACCTTTACGACGACAAGAGGAGTCCGGCTCTAACCTCAGATAGGAATTTAGCCGGTTTATCAGAGCGAATGTACTCGGGGATACTCCACTCGGGTCCATTCCATAAAATGAACTCAGATAATATTGTTTGTTCAACGCTAACTTTCTAACTTAAAAAAGAAAACATATTATGAATAAGATTATGTTAAGAATTATGATAGAAAATAGATAGCGATCCTAGTTTTTTTCCCCGATTACTAATTTATACAGAAAGAACAGTATAAACCTCTAAGAGGTTGAGTATAGATAGATGGCAATCGTAGGTTTCCCCGAGATTGCCTAGGATAGGTGGAACTCACTGAGACATCCCGTCTCATCCCAATCCATTTATTTATTTTACAGATCAACAGGTTGCTCGTAGCAAGAGGTAGCAGATATGTAGTTGAATGAATCATCGTCAAGTGCTCGTTCATACCAGTTGAAAATTATTCTTCATGCTTTCAAATATGTATTTGACAATTAGTATTTTATCAGATGTATGAACTTGTATTGATGCGTGTAAATTCACTCGAATCAAATTATACTGTAATTTTAATGTATCCAGTACTAAGTAAACGCACATGCTAAATATTTTAGATAAATTTAATATGAGTGTTACATTTAGTACCAATCAAACTCGAACTCCAAGATACCTATGAATTTACCTTCAAACTTTGGCATTTATTGGCAAGTGGTGAGAAGACCATTGACAGGATAACACTCGTGGAACTGAAAAATGAAAAATGTATCGTGTATTTATTTATTATTTAAAAGACTAAAGGTTACAATATAACTATGTATAGTCAACAATTTCTTTTTGGTTAGTATTTTGGAGATAAGTCTTTACATGTCGGTTTTTTTTTATAGAACCCTTTGTATGTATACATTAACACTATATATTTGATCATTTGATTATACAAGACTAACTTTATATATTATGTACCCATGGGGATAAAAATAAAGAGTATCTTCCTAATCTATATATGGGTTGCAAAAATCAATACCGTTTTAAATGTATTTAGTAGAGATAATAATATTAGAGAGCAATATCAACAATAGATCGTTCTAATGGATAAATGAGTAGGGTCTTTTAAGCATGTATTAGGGGTTTAGTCTCTAACTTTTGTATACAGAAACAACATTTGGTTGAAAAAAAAGAATCCATTTTATGTGTCAAAAAAATCTCTAACGAAGATTAATCACCATAAATTATGGTGGAAACTTCAGCATGGTAAAAAGAATAATAGAGAAAGATAGAAAGTTATAATGACTTTTTGGTGCTAAAAGCTTGATAGTCCATGTTAATAAACGTGATATCTATGAAAAATAAGAGAGGGAGAGAGAGAATATATGCAAATTGAATTGATTAAAGGGAGAAATTGACACAAATTGGTAAAAATAAAAATACAAGAAAGCTAATAACTCTGATACAACTAGCTTATTTCTAATTGCCTCTTCAGTACAAAGATGTTCTCAACATTTTCAATTTGGGATGATCATTACAAAAGCATATCGAGTCAAAATAAAAAACAATGAACAATATCAGAAATATATTGACTAAAAATGACATGAAACAATTGTTTTTTTTGTTGCCCAAGGTATGGGTTGACCTCTCTTAACAAATGTCCTTCCATACGCACCAATTAGGGATTAAATCCATGATCACATGTTTAAGAGACTCGATTATCTATCAATTGTGTCACAATATGTTGGTGAACAAATATAATTAACTATTATACAAGGTAAGCAAAATAAAATCATCAAGCCATAAGGCATAGGTTTAACCACTAGTAAGGAGAAGGCATACCTCAATGCTTAACCACTTGGAAGACGCAACAAAGATTTGAAAGCAATTTAATACCATATATTACAGAGGTTTAACTCGTTAAGGTCACACCTTACTAAGCAAATCCTTTTGTACATAATACCAATAATATACCATATTTAAAGAAAAAGATTTTAAAAGAATTGCATTTAAGATTTCGAATCTTATTTGAGAGTCACATTGCAAGATTGAATGTGGAGTGATAATGGAATTGTGAAGAGTGTTTAACTAAGGTTGTGTGTCATGTGTTAGGGTTTTCTAGTGGACAAGGGTCCATCTTCGAAGAGCTCAAATAGTCTTAATCGTCATAAGTAATCAAGTTGGTATGGACTCTATAAGAGTGCACCACAATGGTCAGTCCATTGATGGATAACGAAAGTTTTATTAGACTGACAAACTATAGAAATACTAGTCTCTAATGCACTATTTTTTGTGTTAAATACCCGATTTTCAATTGAATGCACTTTGGTAATTCACAACTCCATCGAAAGGTAAGTATAATCTTACGTTCAATTATTCCACCCAAGAATCGAATCATATTGCATAACTCAAAAATTTATCTCTACGGGTTTAGTATTTACGGTCAAGTCGGAGGATTTTAGTGTTACTACTAATATTATTTTTTTAGGGAACCAGTAGTATTGAGGGAGGATTGAGGGAGGGATATTTTGTTAGGAACAAAAACATGTCTAACCTAAATACTACTAGTATATTTTTTTTAGGGAACCAGTAGTATTTATTTGGTTATCCTTTCGAATGTGTGTGCATTAAGATACACCAATATAGGTAGAGAGAGGTAGGAGCAGGAAAAATACGTGTACAATAAAAGTTGGAACCTCCATCATAAACGTCACGTTCTGGTAGTTAAAATTGGTTATCAATGAAGTTAGGATTGAATATTAGTATATTTTCTTTAGAGAAGAATACGATTGAATATTATGGATACACGGTTTATGCGCACATTAATTAATCAAAGAAGATATTATCAACTCAACAGACGAAATTTTGTACGGTCAAATTCACACAACTATTTTCCAACATAAAAACTAAATAGCATTTTGGACCAACCTAATGGTGGCATTATGTTACTTTCCTATGTATAAACATCTTAAAATTGATTTCTCCTTTGAAAATTCTACGTGTAAAGACACAAGTGGATACTGTCACACCTCCTCAGTGCTCATCAGATGGTGATTGATCCATCAATCATCAATTTATCATGCATTACCCCCCAATTATGTATCTGCAAAAATAAAAAAAGAAAAGAAAAATCAAATTTGAAAAGCGACTCTAATTCCACGAAACTTCTACTAGTACTACAAATCAATAATTTGGTTTTTTGCATTTAATTCATGTTTACAACCTTTTCACATAAACACACAAACAAGACTCAACTTGTTCACAGTGAACACTTAAACAAAACCAAACAAAATAACAACAAACACTGTTTTGTTCAATCTTGAATCTTGAATCATCATCAACACCACCTCCCAATTCAAAACTGCATTAATAACACCTCCGGTGAGTTTTGAAAGTGAAGTTGTGGCAGTTGGGTGCATAACACTAACACTACCACACTCTTCCTCTAATTAATGCACTACCTCAATCCCACCAATTCCCTTCATACACATTTAATGTTTTGTCGCAAAATTTTCACTTCAATTCCAAAACAACACTCTTTTTTTGTCACAACCATATTTTATCCATTCCATCCTTAAACCTTGATGGTTGTGTTTTATGAAGACAACTACTCTTATAAACAACAAAACATAAAAACAAAAAACAACAGAGACACAAGACATTCTTGTAGTTTACAACGTTAATGGTTCCTTCTTATAGACCGAGTCAGAGTGAAGTTTAACAACTTGTCATAATTAAAGGTACGTTTTTTATATAAAAAAAATCATTTTTTTTCTCTGGGCTATATGCTGAATTTGTTATTTTGTTACATGCAGATGAAGCTGAGATTGCAAAGAGCAGAGTGAAGTGAAGTGAAGTTTGTGAGAGTTGGAAATGAAAATGAAGAGTGGAATAATGGTGACTGTTGTTATGGTGTTGTTTTTGTTAGTAGAGTTAACAGTGAGTTTGAGTTCAAGAACTGAATGGCTAGCGTTATTGGAGCTTCGTTCATCGATGGGGATAAGGGGAAAGGAGTGGCCTAAAAAAACTGATCCATGTCGGCACTGGACCGGTGTTGAGTGCCGGAACGATCAAGTTGTTGGTATCAAAGTGGCTGGGTTGAATAGAACCCACAAAGGTCGTCTTAACCCGAGTTTTGAAGTTGATGCTCTTGCAAATTTCACACTATTGGAGTCTTTCAATGCTTCTGGGTTCATGCTCAATGGTTCTATTCCTGAGTGGTTTGGTGAGAAACTTGGTGCACTGAAAGAGCTTGATTTAAGGTCTTGTTCAATATCTGGTGTGATTCCTGGTTCACTTGGGGGCATGAGAAGTTTGAAGAAGTTGTTTCTTTCAAGGAATAATCTTACTAGTAGAGTGCCTTCAGGTTTGGGGTTGTTATCTAATCTTTCTATTCTTGATCTCTCTAGGAATTTGCTTTCAGGATCAGTACCTGAATCTTTCTCTAAGCTTGGTAACCTTACAAGGCTTGATCTTTCTAATAATTACTTATCTGGGTCTATTCCACCTGAACTAGGTACCCTTTCAAATCTTCAAAATTTGAACCTTTCTAATAATTCTTTCACTTCTTCGATTCCCTCCCAGCTAGGCAATCTTTCAAAGTTGGTTGAACTCGATCTTAGTATGAATTCTCTTTCTGGGACGTTGCCGAGTACTTTGTTGTCAATGCCTAGGTTGCTAATATTTGATGTATCAGACAACAGTCTCACTGGTCGACTACCAAAATTGTCTGGTTTAAATGTTAGCTCAGGTGGCATATTCAATCTATCAAACAATTTGTTTTATGGAACTGTGAATGGTTTTATGAACAAGATTAAAACGATTGATTTGTCTAGTAATTATCTGGAAGGTGATGTGCAAGGTGATAGTGGTGGTCTTAGTGATGTTGCTTTAGCCAGAAATTGCCTGCAGATGATTTCAAACCAGAGAAATTTGGAAGAGTGTAGAATGTTTTATGTCCAGAGAAATTTACCCTTTGCTTCTGGTGGCCATGAGTCCAAGAAAAACAAACGATTGATATTCATACTGGCAGGTATATTTGGTGGGTTTGGCTTTATTGTGCTACTGGTACTGGTCCTCATATTGGTTCTGAAACAATGTCATAAAAGTAAAGATGTGGAAATTGAAAGAGGGACCACAAATGGGGGGGCTGTTACAGAAGGAGAAAGTCCTATACCTAAGGATCCCGTTTTTGTAACTGCCGTGGGAGAATCATTTACTTTAGAACAAATTCTCCATATGACTGGCAATTTTGATGAAGCAAACTTAATAAAGCATGGTCATTCTGGAGACTTTTTCTGGGGAGTTTTGGACAATGGAGCAACAGTAGTTGTCAAAAGGGTAGATTTAAGCTTATTTAAGAGAGAATCTTACATGGTAGAATTGGGATTATTGAGCAAGGTTTCACATGCAAGATTGGTCCCAATCCTGGGACACTCCATGGACAATGAGAAGGATAAATGTATAGTTTACAAGTATATGTTAAATGGAGATTTGGCTACTTCCTTGCACAAAGTCAGTGATTCAGATGGAAAATTGCAGTCCATGGATTGGATCACAAGATTGAAAATTGCAACAGGAGTTGCTGAAGGCCTAGCTTACCTACATGATTGCAGCCCTCCCCTTGTTCACAGGTAAAACCAAATGCAATCGTGATTGTTATGATTCTCTCAATTATGATCACAAAATTACAATTATATCACTTAATCAAATTTATTAGCATAATATAATTGTTTTGTGTTATGAAAAATATGTTGAATTATAAAAAAAAACAAATATCAGCATTGTGTTTCCATGACATCAGAATGGATCTTTTTATGCCACTGATAAAACAGTTATATTGCATAATATATATCAGACATAAACGAAAGTCACAGATTTGTGTTCTTGCTGGTCAAAGATGTGTTTGATGAATTAAAATGATAGTCTGCTGCAAATGTTTATTTAGTGATATATTTCTCTTTACAATTTTATCACATTAAATTTGAAGTTCCTAGTCAACAATGTCAAAACTAAGGTGGTATGAACATAACTGATATTTTATTTTAATTTTTGAAGAGATATTCGAGCTAGTAGTATACTTCTTGATGATAAATTTGAAGTGCGACTTGGAAGTTTAAGTGAGGTCATTGCCCAAGGGGATCTTCATCAGAATATTGTGTCAAGAGTTTTCAGCAAGCCAATGTAAGTATTGAATGAATTAGCAATGACAATGTAATAAAGCACAACTGTTTTATGATAAATGAAATGGAAAAAGAGAAGAAATACTGTGACGATTTATAAACTTGAAGCTTTAAATGGATTTAATATACTATCCTGAAAATGGTTGGGTCGTACCTACAAGCTAGAATGATTTGGTAGATCAATTAATTCTTTCTTAGGGCTAGTACACTAGTTAATTCTATTTTTATGGTGCCTGTTTGTAACCTTTTCTTTTTCTTGTGATTTTGCAGGTCTTCTAATCAAGGCAATTCTGGTGAGTAAACTGTTTTACCTATTTCTTGCTAGTTTTTATCCCATTGTTGATCCATGCATTTAATGCGACAAATTTAAGATGCAATAGTAACAAACAGTTTTCTCCCTAGAACTAGAACAAATGTTGGTGATCTGCTACATGCATGTAATAGCACTGAGAAAGAACATGCACACTTGCATATATATATTTTTGGCATCGACTTCTATGTGTTTAAAACTGTTGCAACAGAAATCATGGTGTCTGATTTTATTGTGTTAATGAACAGGTAAATCATCTGTGACATGTGCCTATGATGTCTACTGTTTTGGGAAGATTTTACTCGAGCTTGTTACTGGCAATATTGACATCAGCAAATCAGATGATGCCACGACAAAGGATTGGTTAGAGCACACCTTGTGCTACATCACCATATTCGATAAAGAACGGTTGACTAAGATTGTTGATCCGACTTTGATAGTGGATGAGGACCTATTGGAAGAGGTATGGGCTATGGCAATTGTGGCCAAGTCATGCCTGAATCCTAAGCCTTCCAAACGTCCTCCAATGAGACATGTCCTCAAAGCACTTGAAAATCCATTGAAGATTGTTAGAGAAGAAAGTTTTAGTTCAGCAAAACTGAGAACAACTTCATCTAATAGATCTTGGAGCACTGCATTCTTTGGTAGCTGGAGACACAGTTCATCAGACAGTGGCGCTACCATAACACATACAAACAGGGAGGGTTCTAGTGGCAATAAACAAACAGGAAGAGTAGGTTCTCATGGTAGTGGTGGCAATGATCACTCTTCTTCCAATAAAAGGTCATCCAATGAAGTTTTCCCTGAACCGTTGGGAATGCAAGACGTGGAGAGTGGAGAGGCAAAGTGAAACACTTAGGAAATGCACTTGGTTATTCTTTTATCGGTGAGGTTTTTACCTCTTTTCAGGTAATTACTCGCGCCATAGCAAGTGTTTGTTATTGGCATGCAAATTTTGCCTAAGCTAGAATCCATTATGGTCCATCGCCACAAATGGTGATGCAATTAAAAACCTTGCTGCTACAGTTCATGATTGTTTTTGCTTTCTAAAGCTGATTAAGTTGAACCTCTTGAGATTCTGGTACCTAAAGAGCTTTGGTAAAATCAAGTAATTTTACTCATACTCTATTTGTTTAAAGCACCCACCTCTTCTTGTATGTCGATGAATGTGCGACAGATTGTAAAAAGTAATAAGAGGGTTTTCGTTTTGTGAGGAGTTGGAAAGTGATGAAAACTTTGTATTTCTAATGGAATTTTAATATAGGTTGGTAATACGTATCTAAGTAGCATTGGAAATCTTCTTGAGATTTAAGGCAGAGTGGTGAGCGCTTGAGAAAGAAGCAAAGATTTGTTTTCACAAAACATTAGTTAGGAAGTTAGTCAAACTAAGTTGTTTCATATTGTTTTCAAACTGTCCCTTTATATTGCATAAGTTTCTCTCAACTAAGTTGTTTCAGAATTTTTTTTTCCTTCCATATATATATATATCAATGGATATACGTGGATATCCCATCAAACCCCCCTTGAATTTTTTTTCCTTCATATTTTAATATACATATCAATAGATATTATTATATTCATGCCAATACAAGATGGATAGATATCAATAAAAATGGGATTGATTTTCAACAGCAAGGAAAGTAGCAGAGTTATTACCGTGCCTTCTTTGTCCATTGCTGTCTCTATTACTATAAAAACAAAAGAAGGGGGAAAAAATACAACCCTGTTAAAATTAATATGCCTCCTAAACAAAAAAAAATAACGGCTATATGTTTCCAACAAAAATATTCCAGGGGAAGAGGTATAAAGCATACAGTAGCAGAGCTCAACTTTCCAAAATGCCAAATTCATGTTGCATAAAATCTTCACTGGGTCTATAATACTTGTCTGAAGATAACAGACCCAAATTAGATACCCGGCTTGTGTAAAGGCAGGCAAATCTCTCAACCTGCATCATGCACATTACATTAGTGCATTCACCAAATTATCTTTAATAAGATCAATTCTATAATTATAATTCAGACAGAGGAAAACTGAGTCATTCACTTTTACGCATTTCAAAATGGAAAAAAAAAAGTTATACTTAATCTGCATAACAACCAACATGTGTTTTACGCATTGATATTAAATTGAGGTATAACTTAGCAACTTCTACGCATTGATATTAAATTGAGGTATGACTTGGCAACAGTTGGTATGTTATTTCACAACATTAGAACAACGCCGCTGATAGCCGTTCTGATTTAAAAGTTATAGTTTTTTTAGGGAAAAGATTAAAAATTATGGAGGAAAGCACAGTTCCTTGTTGCACATAAGTGTGCAATATACACCCGATATTAATGTTGTACAACAAAGAACAAAGAGTGTTTAACTTTACCTGATGAGCAAAGCGAGAGTTCTGATAACCAGTCTTCATCAACTGGCCCCATGGCTTGTGAAACTACAATGGTTTATTTTTAAACAATAGTGATTTTGTGTACAAATTGAATTGAATATAATGTAAGTGGACCACACTAGTAAAACGAAAAGTAGAGATTATAGTAAAAGACTACAGGTTTCTACCTTTAGGTGTAATTTTCTTAGCGCTTCTTGATGATTTGATCGCACTATCTCTCTTTCAAGCTGATTAAAAAAAAGATACTTAAATACAAATTTCCATACTTGGACTTCTATGTATAACATGAGAAACGAGAATGAACTTAAAAGACCTAACCTTCAATTCATTAAGTTTTGAATTTATTTTCTGCTTGGTATCATCATCTGGATTCTCTAATCTGAAATGTGTAGACTACTGTCTTGAGACTGAAATCAGAAAATAAGACATGACTAATAAGGTCCAGAGTTAGACTAACTTGAGAGACCGATTCAAATGATGGATTTTATCTGCAATGCAATCATCCTTGCTCCTCAAAAATTGAAGATCCTGCACACAAGGCTAATCGCGTAAAAATCTTATGCCCCGAATTTGTAGAATGTAAATAAGAATGCAAAAGTGCACTTCATTTAAAATGTCAGAAGCACCCATGATAAATTTTCTGCATGAATTAAACCTCTACTTTCTATCATCTCATTTTCCAAGCTTTATTTTATCAACAAAAATCAGAGATAATAAAATCAATAAGCACCTTCCGATAATCCCTCAATTCCCAGAGGAGATGAACCTCCCTCTCAAGCTCTGGGATTACTAACATTGTCCTCCAACCTGCTCATGAGCAGATTGAGCCATTATCAAATTCAAGTCATATAAAGAATAATCAACAAATAGCATGATTTTAACAGAATGGATATTTTGGTTTCCACACATAAATAAACATAGCTTAGACTTCCTTTTTTGAACTTTCATTGATGCCTTACTCTCAAATTACTTTTTAGGTTAGATATATTCCTCTCCTCATATGATTAGGAGCTACTACAGGTAAATTCCGAGTTAACCAATGATGAAAAAGCCTATCTAATAGAAAAGTAATAAGGATTCATATAATATACCAAGAACCTTTTTGCTGCGTAGTATATCTCCATAAATATGATCTCCGACATACAGAACCTACAAGTATTACGAGTTTTGCAGAACGCTTCAATAAATGTTTTTATCTCAATTCTAGAACGACTACCGCCATGTTTACTACATAAATATAAACTCTTCAAACCAAAAACATAATTCACAAAAAAAAAATTAAAAACAAGTATGCCATTTCATTATGCTACTGGGAAATGTTTTCATGAAAGAAAATTTTAGTTACCTGTGAACTTGATTCTATAGAAAGTAGATTATGTAAGTGATTGACGCTGCCTCCCTAAAATGGAATAACCATATACATTAATATAAAAAATTGAGTTATTAACTTTATCGGCTTGAGTATTATATTTAATGTTAACCTCAAATTTGAGTTACATAAACCTACAAAATGAATTTCAAATTACACAAGACAGTGATTAATATACCTGGAAGACCTTACGAGCACGGTCCTTATTTTTCGTCAATAACCCTGCTGAGATGTTACCCACCTTTAACAACACAAAAAAAAACAGACAATTCATAACAAGGTTACCAATGAAAAAAATATAATGATTTGATATGCTATTGTGCTGACCTGAGGCATTGGAGAGCCATTATCTGTATTAAGTAACTTTCCACTCTCAGGCTCAACCTCAAATAGGTTAGCATGATTTCCCTCAAGAAAGAAGCTTGGCTTTGCACTGCATGAAAAGTTTGACTTAATTAGGTTAGCAAGGAAATATATAAGTAAATTTACAGCAATCAGTAGGAACCCCAGTAAATTAACTTTCGAACACAAGAAGAGCACAATCAAATTGCAATAAATATATGTTCCGATGTTTCTTATGAATTAGCACATACATAAACTGTATGCAATATCATGAAAATTACAATATAGACATATTTTGTGATTTGGGATAAATGAAATTGCAAAAGCCATTCACTGAACAACTCAAGGACCCAACTAAATGACTGCAGAGTTACCTGAGATAGCATTTGAGCATAACTCCTTGGGGCCTAATTTAATACTGTTAAATGAAAATTTATTCTAAGCAGATGCTCAAAGAAGAACGTAACCTGCCAGTGATGACGACATCAAAGTATTGAAGCCAGTCAAGATTGGTATTGCCATTTACCCCACTGGATGCACAGAGGAAACTCATGACAACATTTGTATAGTCCCATAAACTGTAAAATGAGATGAGTCTTTAGAATAATAGTTAATCGTTCGTAGAGACAGAAACCAAAGAACAGGTGTCTTTATATTCTCAATGGTAATTTATCATGAATTAACTTTCACAAAAGCTTAAACTATTGGATAACGACACAGATGTTTTGTAACTTTACTCCCTACTTTCAGACTTGAAGCATGCCATGCTTATGGCTGAAATTTAATTTTAAATTTAGAAGACAACAAGGCTTAGAATATCAAGAACCAACTGTTCCAAGAACTTGTGAATAAAGACACGTGAATGATTTCATACCAATATACGAGAACACAGCTCATTGTGTTCTACAATTTAAACATGAGAATATTAAATAAATATAATAATAGCAAATCTTAATTTTAGAGAAATGACTGTATTTGTTTCATCTATAAAAATAATTTTAAACTGTCTTCTAAACACTTTTATGCACTTGATAAAAATAAGGTTGGATTACTTAACCAACAATTTTTCATTCTGTTCTTATAAAGACAATTAATCCTGCCTAGGCATAGCCTTGCTATGAATAGCCGGTCCCAAGCCCAGATGAAAGGAGAGGGTTGTGTTAGGCCTCGACAGCCAACGTAAAACTTTGTCGAATCTCGATGACATGGACAAAATACGTAATAGTGTTCTTATAAAGACGATTCATCACTACCTGTTTGTCACCAAAAATGTTGCTCGCCCAGAATCTCTAAGCATTTTAAGCATGGGAACTATTGAGGTGTCTTCATTGACATACCTAGTATTTCAAATTTAGAAACAAAAACAACCAAGTCAGCTCAAAATTTAAGCACAAAAATAGACAGTGGTTTCACTAACTAAGATATTTTATATAACACTGTCATTATTTGGTTCAAAGAGGACGAGGAGAGGGTCAGGTTTTAACGGAAGATGGGAAAAGACTAATTTACTTTTACACTGTTGTAACATTTTATGTGACATTTAATTTAAGGATATACAAGTCAGTGTATTTAAAATATTTTGAACTCATCTTCTCTCCCCTCCAACATCTAGGAGGAGCCAAAATTGAGTGGGTAGCGATCTTACTCCATTACCTACCCTCCAAATAAATAGACCATGCAATAAATATTTTAAATAATCCCCATCCCCCACCATTTCCCCTAAATCAAACACTATGTAACTAGTGCTTTTACGTCTATACCTTCTGGGATCTGTTGCTACCTTTTGCTTCAATGTTCCATCTCGGTGGCACAAATCTACTGCGTTGCGAACATCATTGTAGAGACAAGCATAACTAGAAGGGCAACACAAAAAGAAAAAAAATTAAATGCAGTTCATTTCTGTTTTACACCATCTATGATTTTTCAACATTTGAAAAGAAAGAATGTTATGGCTACTTCCGAATATACATTTATTTAAACCGCCAAATATTCACCAGATATGTATTGTAATATACTTCACTGCATAAACAGGTTTAGCAGCAAGCAACCATAACATTTTGATGCCTTAGAAGGATGTTGAAATGAACATTCATGATAGACTAAAAGTGATCCAGATATGTTCACAAATAAAGATCCCACCTCTTTCTGGAGGGTAATATTATTCCGAGTGATAACTTCAAAAATACTTGGTCCTAGTATGCAGTTGATATTGAAAAATACAGGTGTATAAACTTGCTAATAAGAGACTCATACAAGCAATAGTTGAACTTACTCAACAGACATCGGAATCTTTCCAGGATTTCTGTCCTTAAAATCAACCAGTTGTGCAAACAAGTAGGCTTCCGCAAGAGAAAAGAGGGTATCAATTAGAGCATAGTCTGGCCCATCAAAAGGATCACATACTAAAGTATTTCCGTAGGTCCCAACTTTATCTTCTTTTGATAACTCTTTAAATCCATGATAAGCTACTTTCACATATTTGTGGCAATCCATCTAAATACATTAAGTGATAAAACAATCAATACAGCAACAAAAAGATATTAAAAAATAATCCATGCAATTTCCTCATATATTACTTTCCCTGGTAAAACTGAAGGGGTATAAAACATTTGCTTGATCTTTACCTTCAAGATGTTGCCTCTCTTTTTGTCTAGAACCAAACCTCTAACCATGTAATTTGGATCAAATGACCAACTCAATAACTGCAGAAAAAGCAACGCTTCTTTTAGCCAAAATACTACGCAATCCAATATTCATATACTAAACAAATAAAATTGGAGTAAATTAAATCCTTTACAATTGAAGAATATGATAAGGAACATAGTACCGGAGAAAGAAGTAGACAATTTGAATTATTGATTAGGATTGTTTTAAGGGAGAGCCTTGGCGCAAAGGTAAAGTTGTTGTCATGTGACTGAAAGGTCACAGGTTGAAGTCCTGGAAACAGACTTGTGTAAAAAACAGGGTAAGTATGCGTACAATACACCAAATGGTGGGACCCCTTTCCGGACCCTGCGTAGGCGGGAGCTTTAGTACACCGGGCTGCCCTTTTATTGTTTTATATTTTAAAATTTATGTTAATTAGGATTTTCTGATTACGATTAGGTTATCTATTTAATTTAGAGTTGTTTAATCAAGTTCCCTTATCATGATAAGAATAGGATAACAGAATTTCTAAATTTTGAATTCATAGCATTTGACGATTGATTTTATTCCTTAGGATTGTTAGTTGTGTTATCCTAATACAGTTAGCATTCTTTCAGCTGTTGCAGCCTATTTAAAAGGCAATGTGGTTTGGAATGAAGTTATTATAAAACAATAATCATCAGAAAACTTGTGAGTTTTAGGAGGAGCTCTGTCAAGGTATCAAGGATGAGTCTGCTTCTTTCTTTCATCATAGGTTAGAAGATAGATTCTATTGTGTCTAAACCTATGACCTAATCCCACAAGAAGGACTAGAACAAAACATGCAAGCAAGGTGGATAAAATGGGAAAATGCCTTTGTCATCAAGTGCATGGGATACGTTAGACAGTAAAGAGCCAACAAGAAAGCCAGTGCTGAGATAAAAAAGATTATGAATTATGATGGATGAATGGTCACACAAGACAAGATAGGATTAAAATGAAAGATTAGAGCAAAAGTTGAGACGTCATTATTCAAAAAGATAAGAATGATCCCATGGATGAGTGGTCACACAAGAAAATATAGGATTGAAAATAAAAGTAGGGTTTTGCTAACGAGTGCCCCCGGGGCACTCTAAGTATTTCAAATTAAGAAATTATACATTAAAAAAGTCAAATATTTCAATTTTCAATGCATTGGATACATAAATTTTCATAAAACTTACCATTTTAGGTCCTTAAAGAGTACCCTGGGGGCACTCTTTAGCATTTTCCATAAAAGAATCATAGACAAGAAAGTTGGATTAGCATTTTGCTTCTATTTGATCCAGAGGGAGTACTATATTTCAACGAGTTGACGGATACAAGGTGAATCAAAAATATGTGAGTAATAAACAAAATAAAAATACAAAACCATTTTGAAACACCATTGGCACAAGAAAAAGAATAATAAAAGTAATTAAAACACGGTAACAATGAGTACAAGAACAACTAGACAAACCTCACTAGGATATTTCAAATCATAAACCAGCTTTTCAATCGTGCGTTGATAAGCAAGGGACTCAAAAGTTTCAGGCATGTATTGTGCCAAAGTATAATCCATGTCAAACCCCACAGCAACAATGTTCTTCATATTCAGTGGCCGATTACAGAAGATCCGCTTTCCTATATCAGTGTTAGGTCCATAATCAGGAGATGATAACCATTCTCGCAGCTGCTCAGCACTATCGCCTCCAGAACTTTCATCACGTGCATCAATACGGATGTCATCCCTTGAAAATTTAGTATTCAACCGACCATCTCCTGGTAAATTTTAGAATTATATTCCAGTAATAATTAGGAATGATATGGTACATGTAACAACAAACCACACCAATGAAAATAAAACTTTAGACTATACATAGCAACTATATATCAAGTTCCTTAACTTTCTACATAAGCTTTCTCACAAAAGGCTGGAAAACAGTATATTGGTCCAAAATCTGTATAGAAATATGCATCCCATTACATTCAGACCGAAAAGGGATGGATTTGTGGCTCTGGAAAGCCGCAATGAGTAAATCATCCAGATATGATAAAAGAGGCACAAGACCTCAGCTCCATATAGTAGGCTTACAAAAAGCATACAATCGCATATTTTTTATAAATCATGTAAGCACTATTGCACTTTCTCGCGTTAACAGGAGATATATATTTGATCTAACGTAAAAATAAAAAAATAAAAGGACAGAGAAAACTAACAACAATAAAGGAAAAAGTATCACTAATAATATAAGCACTTTCTAGAAAATACGTGAAAGGCTATGGGCCCGTTTGGATTAGCTTATTTTAGAGCTTATATAAAACAGCTTATGCAAATAAATAAGTTTTTATGTATTATTAAGTTTTTAAGGTTGTTTATGAAAAAACAGTTTATGAAGATACGATTTTCGCTAGTGAGAGCTTATAAATTAAAATAAAAGCTTATTTATTTACATAAGCTATTTTTCATAAGCTCAAAATAAGCTCAAACCAAACGGGACCTTAGTGTTTTTGTTTGGGATTGAAATACATGATAAATAGGAGGTATGTATTATTTGTCATATATATTGGTGGTTCATTCAACTTTGTAAGATATATTGGTGGTTTGTGCTTATATTTAGTGTTTTTGTTTGGGATTGAAATACATGATAAATAGGAGGTATGTATTATTTGTCATATATATTTATGGTTCATTCATATAGTTGATGGTGTCGTTTGTGATTGAAATTGAAAGGCATCATTCCAATAATCATGTTTACCTCATTAGAATAAGAGAAAATCAATAGTGTGTAATTTATATAATTTTTAAAATTAATTTTCTTAAATTAAAATTATCAATGATATATTATTTATATTTATTCGATTAATAAAACATGCATTCACCATGGTTTGGTATAATGTTTCTTTTTCTTAATTGTTCAATCAAGCTATGAATCAATTGACAACAATATTAAATATTGTATTGATTAGTTTTCTTAGCATGATTTAAATTATTTACTGTTTAGGTCATTTCATGTCAAAAAAAAAAGTTTAGTTGTTTATTGAGACTAAAACTTAGTTAGTTTCAAGAAAAATAATCGATGGTGTTATCATTTTTTTTTTGACAAGTTGGTGTTATCATGTGTTGTGTGTTAATATTTTTATGAAATTTATTTGCATGTCACGCATGACGTGTCTTTTTTTATGTTAACTTGTTGAGTTTTAAAGAAAATTCTCATTTTTCCCAAGTGTCACCTGAGTATTGGGTTTTTCATTCTGGTTTGGTTAAAGTATCTTTTGTTAATGTGTTGTGAGTTGCCTTTTGTAAATTAGAGAGTATAGGGCTGTTGCTTATTTAAGCTCCTATGTTGATTAGGACGTATAAAGCCAAAATTTAAAGCGAAATCGGCGAGGATACTTGAAAACTGTCGAGGAAAGGGCACTCTCTAGCAACACCATATTTACATAGATACTTTGATGGTTTGTTTACTACTGTGTGCCTTGCATAGATATACCATGATGAGTGAATATATTTCCCCATAAGAGAATTGTGTTATCAGCATGTTCGCGATCAATTAAAATGTTGCTTTCATTATGATTGAAATATACATTATCAAACATGTTATGTTTACTCATGTCATGTGTGTGTAGGTTGTTGCATTAACATATATCGAGAATTATATGCTCAAGCATTTCATAATAAAGATGTTGGCATGTGAGCAACTATACTAGTGTGCTGATCAGTAGGAGACGACACATGTAAGTGTTGGCCTGTGAGAGACAATACATTTTTGTCCTACGACCATTTGTTGAGTGGATAATGCGAAGTCATTTACATGTGATGAGTCGTGTGAGTCTACGTCGCTCATGTAAAGCATGGATTTTAGATTAAATGTGTGTTGTGTTGTATGTCATGTATGTTGAATGTTTACTTTAATAGTATTTACCATGTATGTGTGTTATGCATGCTGTTTTTTTTGTAATTATGTAGTTTTTGGATTGTAACTTTCTACTTACAATGCGGAAAATCTAGGCGAGGATGAGATGACTTGTTTGACAATCAAAACAGTACAACTCAATGCAATTGGTGGGTCCTTGTATCATCTCATCTCAGTTTGACATTCCAAATCAACTAAAGGCTTGATAGTAAATTCTATGTATTTTTCTCTACTTCTGAATTTGCGAAGTTGTAAATAATAATATTTATGAGCAATAAATACACCTAACATTGTATTGAGTTTAGCATAAAAGAAATCTAAATGAAAAATATCCACACAAATTGTTTCACAATAATAAGATACTACAACGATGAGATTGTGCTTATTTCATCTTCAGTTGTTAAAATTCTAAAAAGTCAAAAGAAAATGGATGTTAAGCTTCGATGGACTTATTGCACCTTTCATATGTTGTAAATGATTGAACAGTCATACGTCATTGATGTTCATTTTCTAAAATTTGCTGCTTAGGAACATGTATGTATGTATGGAACATAGCAAAGGTATTGGTATTAGACTCGGTGATGAAAAGAGATATAGAAATAAGAAAAGGAAAAGATGAACAGTTAATTACCTTATTGGTAAAGATTACCATTAATTAGGATATTAAAATTATAATGTGATTCATGAAGTTAATAAATGTGAGCCTTTAGATTAAAAGAAATTAACAGTAATGATTGTGTGTTAAATTAACTTTGACACGTCATTTGATCCTATCCCAAATAAAAAAACAAATATATGTTTTTCCAACTTTCTTGAATCTCAATTTAGCTACTCAATCACAAACTCGAGTTTCTCGTGTCTACAGTGGGTAAGACATCCATGCGATGGGTTGTAAAATCTCCAGTTTACAACGTTGTTCTGAAAAAGACTGCCTATCAACTTCATCTACAAATGTCTTAACCCCAAATCAAACTTGAATAGGCTCCAACATGCCTTACACTATTTTAGATATTTAGCTATATTTATTTTGTTGTTTAGATATTTAATTATGTTCAAAACATTTTTAAAGAACGTCGTACAGGAACATCAGCAGGTGATGACTTTGGATAGTTAAAAGTGTTAATCAAGTTTGACAATTATGCAATCAAATCTGTCTTGGAGGAGTTTGTAAAAGTAGTGTCGTTTGACAATGGAAGGCATGATGCTGAGTAGCCTTATCCTGAAAAAATTGTTTGAGTTTTGAAAGCCCCATATAAGTTGTGCAGTACGCATTTCCTTATAGCTAGCTATATATTTGAATGAACAACGATGCTCAGTCTGTATTCTTTCTCCATCTTTCAAACTTTCACAAGAACTCGGTAGGTTTTGCCCAACAATTAATGGAGCCAGATACCTGTTTTATTATGGTGTAAATCTTACAATTATTTAATTTCTTCGTAAGGATTGGTCCGATCCATGCACTGTATGACTCTGGACACAGACAGTACCACCCTAAAAATTCACTTGATTATACAACACCAATATTATCAACTGAAGTGCAGATTGACGTCTGCATTCAACTACCTTCATGCAGTTCTTATGTATACAATACCTTGAAACTAAAAATAGTGTGAAAGTTGACGAATATTTTATTGCACACAACACCCACAACACAAGCAACAACCTAGTGAAGAGTCTCTTGATGTTGACGGCTCACATAGCCATTATGAACTTGTGAAGCAGTAAAAAATTGAATCTGTCTACCACCCTCTGGAATAAGAATAAAAGCTAATGCTTGTTATAGCATCAGTTCTGTGAGTAATAATATATCATGCATACTTCCAAATCCATTTCGGTTGATTGATCTTCATTCACAGTCACTGCATTTGTGGGTGCTTACTTTCCTTCATATTTTAAAATAACCTGAAAAATGAATCAGAATCCCTTCAGGTTCGGAGCACTTAATAGACGATTATTGTTATATTGATAATGATGACTAAACCTTAGAAGTAGAGGTCAAAATAGCTTACGTATGGCCGAGCTTATTGAGGCCTGAGCCTGAATTGTTTATAGGTTAGGTTTTTTTAAAGATCTTCCACTTAAAAGCCTACTTTAAATTTTATTTTGTAATAAGATCTTTAAACACGTGATAGACTACTGCTGAAATAGCTTATCATCTTACTATTTAGGTCAATATACTTGAATTAAATATTTAAATTTTTCTATAAGTTTATGGTTTTAACACATTATATTATAATTTAAATACATTAACAAGATTAACAATAAAATATTATTTGACTATAAATTTAATAACTATACAGTGACAATGTAAACAAGTTTTACATACGTCTAGTCATATTTCATCAACTTGTCATAGTGTAAATAAGTTTAAAAGAGTAAAATTATGATGTGTTAAGATGATGAAATATGATTTGACGTCAATGTTAACCTTGCTTGTACTATCAATGTATAGAAGTTAAAATTTTAAATTATTTACATTTACCTAAATAAGCAACAGGCCTAAAGGTTTTGGATTCTCTGAAGTCTAGTCTTTTTAGCTAAATAGACTTTTAAGAGCATCCACAATGGAGACATCCATTTTAGGGTACTTAAATGGGTCCCACATGTACACATCACTCATTTATAATATCATGATAATAAATCCGCAGATGTTTCGTACTCTTGATCTAGGAAGAAAAAATATTAGAGGAGGATTACTGGGGAAACAGGCCAGAAGGTAACAAAGTTACCTATATTTGAAGTTTCGTCTGATCAAAATATTTTCCTTGCTCTGAGGTAGTTATACATAAGAAAAAAAACAACAATGCTACCAATAATAATCCCAGATGTGGTCAACCAAAATGCAAACTGCATTAAATCCACAAATATGGTTAATTTAACAAGACTGATTGCCAATAACTTCCAAAAAGAACCAAGTAAGTCATAGATGGAATAGGATAGTAGACAGTAACTCACCACATGCTCCTCAAGATAGGACTTCAGGTTCATGCCAAATATACCTGAAATCATGAAAGAATATTTTGATATAGATCAGGTAATGTACATAATATTCTCTCAATCTCTAAGGTGATAAACCAGACAGTCTTGTGCATTTGACGTAATCACATATGCCATATAGCCAAAAGTTCATATTTAATCCACAAGTTCCTTTCGAGATCAAATTGGCAACTCCAGATTCTAAATCATTAAAGTCCTTCATGGAAAGTATATTAAACAACAAAATTCTGTCATCATGATGGTAGTAGCAAATTTGCATAACAAATGAACATGTACCTAGGTGGTTAAATGATGCAATGCATGTTATTATCATGCAAAACTTCAGAACTAAATGATCATAAAATTATTAGATTTTAAGAAGTGTTGTAGGGGTTGTTTTGATGCCATCCAAACCACTAACAAATTTATAATTAACCAAGTTTGAGTCCACTTTAATTACTGGTATGTGAAATTGATTTTGTGAACTGCTTAATCCAGACTAGATTGTGAATAATTTAAATTAAGTTTGGTTAAAATAATGGGTGTGTTTATATAACCTATTTCACATACTTTGTCAAAGAACCACCCAAAATATGTACCTGCTACAAGGGCACCAACTGCCACACAGAATGTTCCAACCTGGAGAAGCAGCTCCACCCTGCTAACTTCAAGCCTCCGTGAGCTGTTGAATGAAACCAAGGTTATTAGAACAAATAACGTTAGTGATGACAGAGAGCTATGGACATCGACAAATTTCTCTCTTGCATTGAGGTTAAAGCAAAGCTAATGAACTATGGCGTCTGAGTATATGCACGTTAGATACTTAGATGGTCCATTTTAATTGCAAGAGTTATAAACATTTCATGCATTCTTAATTGTGATTGAAGTCTTTGAATGTAATAATATTATATTGTTATACTATGTTTTTGACTTTAATGACAATATGGGACCATGAAGGGTTAAATCCTTAATTTGACTTCACAATGGAACCAAGGATGACAGTCCAAAAGCAATTCCATGATTAGCAAAACACGGTTTTCGGAGATCACATAACTTCCTAACATCAAATCATGTGATTCTTTCAATGCAGTAATCCACAATCACTTGATACAATTCTAAACCTCCCTGGCCAAAGAGAGAGAAAATAAATTCAAACCTCAAACTGACAGCTATCGAATCTTCCATTTCCCTTGCAGAATCAAGAAGCCTTTCAGCTTGACCGTGACAAGATTCACATCTGCAAGTGCATTTATACATAGAGTTCAACTTTAAGATGAAATATCATTAGAAATGTTAAACTTATTACAAAAGAAAAGTAATTAACATTTATAAGAATCATCAACTAATTGTTGAGTTCAGAAGCTTTATGAGACTTGTTTCTTAATGCAGATTCCTTTCAGGTATTGCAACATGGATAAGAGAGCTTTCTGGATATTAATGGTAAGTAAAGGCTTAAGATTCTTGGTTTCACTTTCAACATGTTTCCACCTGTTAGTGCTTTGACTACTACCTCCTCAACATGACATAAGAAAGGCCGTGAAGGCATACAACACTGTTGTGCAGTGTGTTACAAATATCATATATACATCCTCAACACATGAGCACAGAAAAAATAATTATTATGATACGTAATGCACAAATTTGGAATGAGAATAACCTTTGGAGATAATTTTCCAGAAGCATCTCAATTTCCTCCTCCTCCTCTACATATCATGAGAAAAAACAAATGAGCGACTATGTATAATTTAAAGTCATCTGCAGAATGAGAAGATTAGTATTGATGTCTCCAGTATTTCACAGCTTACCCTCAGCAACCTGCTTGTCTAAAGGCACTGAGCATTCCACATTATGATTTCCTTTATTTATTGTACAATTTCTTCCCATAATACATATCCTCCGTATTTCATCGGGGTCCTCCAGAAGGTCAAGCAGCATCTGTCTGAGAGCTCCTGCCCTTGAGCCTAACTCAACCTAGCAATTTGGCAGGAAGTGAAGAAAATCAATTGTTTGCTCCCAGAACCGCTGAAGATTAGTGAGAAAAAGTCAGAAGAAAATACCAAAGTTTGTTTGCTAATACGAAGTTGCTCCAGTATATCCCCAGTTATCCGATTTGGCAAGGCCTCAAGAAGAGCTTGAACCTAGGGCCAGGGGGTAGGGGGAGAGAAAATGGTTATTCAAATCAGGGACAAAGGATTCAGAGACCGAAAAAGGGTGAAACATATAATCTGTTATGCACCAAGAAGGTAAAAAATCAATCTACTCTGTAAAATATTTCAATAAGGAGGTCTCTGCCTCTAGACAATGCTATAGAAAGAGCCAGTTGAGTTCAGCTTTTTCATGAAGGATTACTTTTACTTTGGGGGAAAAAAAAATCACTTCCAATTTTCCTAAAGTCTTGGTTTTACCTTTTAAAAAAAATAAAGTTGAATATAACAGATTTTTTATTTTAAGCACATAAAGATTGAAGTGTTTTTTATGACTTGAACCACATGAAAAATAGATGCCAAAGCTCTAAAAAAAAGACACTTTTTCCACAATCTTAAAAAAAAATATTTCAAAAAACGTAAACAAACATGCTAATAAAAATATGTAATAAACCATCGTGAAATGCCATTTATAATACTGTTGAGATCATATAGAATGTCGGCATGGAGAAGTAGCAGGAAATATCACACAAAAGTAATTGATAAAGTCAATAAATTTTTACCAGTTTTTGCTCACGTACAGGTGTAGAAACAACTACTTATCAAAGCCACAGGAACAAATAGGCAAATTAACACATGTGCAAGAACACACATACCACAAAGAATGAACATAAACATACTCAGTTACTCACTGTGTTTCCATACTCACACGAGGTTCTAAGTCCATCAGTCTCCGCTCCAAACGTTGTATTCTTGAAAGCAATGCTGCTTCGACAACCTGAAAGTTCAACCATGATAATTAGGGAGAAGAGTGGAAGACAGTTCATAATAGTATTCCATTATGACATTGACAAGCAAGATGTATGATGACCCTAACATACAAAATGAGAACACAATTACACCCATGGTAACCAACTGGTCATATGAATGTTAGTATGAACTGTAATATTCAAAGAGTAATGATATTTGAACAACTATTTTGGTACAACTTTTGGGACAACCTTGTTGTTCTCTCTTCTCATTGGTCAAAAACAATGGAGAGAGAAAAAGGAAGAGAGAGAGAATAAGAAGATAATGTGAGTATGAGAGAGAAGAAAGTTGTACAAAAATGGTTGTACAAAAGTTCTCTCTTCCAAGTTTTTTTTTAAGAGGGTATTTACCACAGGGAACAAGACTTAAACCCCAATTACTTGAAAATCTACTCCCCAAAAATCATAACCATTTTGGGTTCCTATATACTTTCTCTTTTGACACCTGACTTACTTTTAAGGCCACACTTTTCTTGGCCTTCTGCATTGGAATTGTTACCATCTTTAGATCCTTCTGCGTCGTTTTTTACACTTAAGCGCTATTTTGTTTGATATAATAATAGTGTCATTATTTTTGACTTTGTAGACATTCACCATAACCACCAACTTTACCTTTCCAAACCTTGGGCCATAAATGCATACTTAAGTATAATTTTACTATTTCTCTTGTTTCTCCTCATCCCTCAAAATAAAATTATGAACGGGTGAATTTTTATTTTAGTACTGCTATTAAGTTGATTCAGACCTGAGTGTAACTATCATATTTCAGTTCTTGAAAATAAACCGTGTTCAAATAAGTTTTTATTTTCTTTCCTTTGTCTTATAGGACTGATAATCACTGTATTCTCATAGTGATACTGCTACTCAGTTGTTTCAGGCCTGGGTCTAACTATCATATCTCAACTCATGAAAATAAATCAAATTCAATTCAGTTTTTCTTTTGTCTCATTAGAACGAATGAATCTTATTTTGATACTGCTATTAAGTTGATTCAGGTCTGAGACTAACTATCATAATTCAACCCTCGAAAATAAACCATTTTCAAATTTTCCTTTTGTCAGACAGGACTGAAAATCAACATATTTTCATAATGATATAGCAGAAAATGAGTTAGGAAACAAAGCATTAGTGCACCAGACAATGCTTGGAAGTTGGAAGTGAATATAATTCTATTCTATTTTCCCCCTGATTCAATAATTAGCATATTAAATGGAGAAGCAAATTCCAACAGACCTCGATTTCAAATGGCATTGATGGCCCTCCATTGTTGCTCTTGTTGCTCTTGGGGTTCAACCGAGGCAGCAATGACTCTAGAAAAGCTTGCCCTCCTTTACTGGTGAAAAATCAATAGAGGTAGAAGTTTTGTTTTAATTCAACGTCCCTTTATCATAGAAATAACGACAATAATGCATTCCATAATGTATGATTTATTTCAGATTAAAACAATACCGATTATAGTCAAATATAAGTACACAATCTTGCATTGCGATTGCTCGTAGTGAACCCAAGTTTAGAAGTATAGCATACTCACGGACCTAATACAAAGCAAGAAAATTGAACCATTAGGAACATAACTTGATATTTATGTAGTGTATTCCCCTTTGCCACATATGGGGTGAACTTTCCGAAACAAAACTGGTGTGTGTGCGTGTGGAGTAGATTAACTTTTATGAGTGTGGATTGATTAACTTTTTATTAGCAGCATAACATAGGGTGTAGTTCAGTAACAACTTTTCAATCAACCTTCATGATAGTTGATAGACTGATTAGATTCTCATAAAAAATTAATTACAATAATACTACAAAGAGCAGTCTATGGACATCTTCATGAAACTTAAGTCTCTGTTGTTTATAAGTACCATAAGGTATTAAGATATGATAGAGTGGGAAAGAAATTATACCAGCAAAGAAGGCATTGAATTTGTCAAAAACAATGATGGATCCACACTTCTAACGTCCCGTGGACGAAGACCTGAATAATCGAACGCTCATCAAACATTAAATGAAAACAACAATAATAATTAATGCTACAAAGAGGTTAGCAGTGTTCAATAACAGATGGTATCATTACAAAAATAAAAAATAAAACAGAAGACAACATGAGATTAGGTGCTAATGGTAATCAAAATACAATTGCTATGCAAATTACATTACAAAATTATGTTTATAAAAAACCTACTTTGAATTTGAGCCTATTTTGAGTATATTTGGATTTACTTATTTGAGCTTTTCTTCTAGTATAAACACTGTGACTGTTTGGGAATTGAGAGAGCTTGGGAAAACAACATATGACGGGCCTCTTTGAATTGGCTTATTTGAACTTATCTACTAGAAGTTTTGTGAGATTGTTTGGAAGAACTTATGAAAACAGCTTATGATATGTTCGTAAGTTGTTTTCAGCTTATTTTCATAAGTTCTCTTAGATAGGTTATGAAAACAGCTTATAGCCTATACACAAACAATTTAATCTTCTTTTTAAATGCATATATGCATAAGCGCTAAATTAATAGCATTTAACTCACCACTTGACTTCAATAGTTGTCTCCTGTTGATTTTTCTAGTCGATACTGTCCCATCTGATTTCACTTCTACAACCTTCACAATTCACAAATATAGAAACAGAAACAAAACAAAGTTAAAAAAGAACAAAATTACTAAAATTCGAGAACCTGCAACAAAATTCAAGAAGCTGCCAAATTAGTTCTAGCTTCCTAGGGTTTTAGGGTATGTTTGGCAAGAAAAACAAGCTAGCCAGTAGCTGATCAGTTTGGTAACCTTAATCTTCTCATGAGCTTATAGTTTTTATTTTTATTTTTACTAGCTCATAGTGCTTTTTTATAAGCTAATTTAAGTAGCTTATAGCTTAAAGCTTACAATTTATCATTTTTTTCTCTCTAAATTTTACTCTTGTTATCTAAATTGAAAAAATAAATATTAATTAAACGTATCTTTTTCCATATTTATAAGCTAATTCGACCATTATTCAATTAACTACCTTATCCGCAATACTATAAAAAATATCTAAACTCCATGATTAGTAATTAAGAATAATTAACAGAACGAACTTCATAAACAGGTTCACGAATTCCGAGCGATAGAGAATCTCCAGAAGAGGTGGTTGCAATCCGCGGAGACTCTATTGAAGAAGTTTTTATCGGAGCTTGACCGTTTGATTCATCATCCACGGCTTCATCGGAATCAGACGCGACGGTTTCGGTTTCAGAGTCGTTCCATTGCTTCTCTTCCGTGGATCTACTGCATTTCACCGGCTTGAGCGCCGGCGGTGAATTAACGGAGATCTTGCTCCGGCGAAGAAGAGTGAGAGAATCGTGGAATTGTGGTTCGGTGAGGTCGGAGAAGAAGAGGTAGTTGGTACGTGTGAGGAAAGGTTGGAAGCGAAAGTGAGGAGAAGTTAGAATTAAAGCCATGTTAGTTAAATTCAGAAGTGGTGACGGTGGCGGTTACGGTGGTTTTGCATGCCGGGAACGGAATAAGGTTGGTAGTTGGAGCTGTGTAACGATTAAAACAGAAATGCATGAATAATTTATCCGGATTTGGATTTTTTATTATTATTATATGATGTATGTTATAATAAATTGCTTTTATTTCTTATAATCATAAAAAAAAATATTGTTAGATTTATTATTATTTTTTTCACGGTATTCTTGTAAGTTCAGATGAAGTTGATGGGATTGGAAAGAGGATATGGATATTATTGGATAATAAGCAGAAAAAGGCAAAAAAAGTGAAAGGTTTATTTATGTTTATTTTTCTATTTGGTTATGTTATTATATTATTTGTGGCTTATATTTGGCTGCCAGTTCAAATTATAAGTGGGAGAATGCGCGACTCCTCCTCCTATCAACTTAGAGCATCTGTCATGCAAGAGATTAAGAACACAATAAGTGAGAATGCGACTCCTCCTCTTATAACTTTAGTTAAGTTTCACTTCAATAAAATAGTTTGTGTGGGTTTAACTAAATTGACAGAGTTATTACGTAATATATTGGGGTTGGAGTTTGAACCATGTACATCTCAATTACTCGTTTAAAAAAAATGAATTTTGAACCATTAGATTATTAGAAGAAAAAAAATAATAAAGTTGATTAAGCCCCATAACATTAAATTATTTGGTAAAAACATTTTTAGTATGTAGGAGTTGCAATTCAAACCACTAATTTATAACTTATTCATCTTAAAAATTTAAATTCTCATCATTAAACTATTTGCAAAAAAAATAATGGATTAAGTTTGAATACTACGTTTTAGTTAACAAGTTCATAAATGATTTCCGGACCCTCATACATCCACCCAACACAACATAATGAGAGAAAGAAACATAAAAAATAATGCAATAGATGTGAATATGTGATATGTTTATGATGTGATAGAAAGAGAGATAGAAAAAATGAAATGTATAATATGTGAAGAGAAATGTGAAATGTTTGCATGTAAGAGCTAAAAAGAGAGTAATGGTTGAGTAGGAGATATGTAGACAAAATAACATTAATTAAATATTTTTTCATGTCATCTCTCCTACATTGTGTTGTTGGGGTCATTCCGTCAAATACTTGTATGGTAAAATGTGATTGTATTTACGTTTCCGCTTTCTTTTTTTGGGACGTGCGAAATCACTCAAATGTATTAACAATGTGAAGAGGATAAACTACCTAAACATCTAAGATGATTTTGGGATGTAGTAGATGCTTTTCGATCTTTCTCTACCTCTTCGCTCCCTATTTAGTCAGATTAATTCATTCATGTCCACGTTGTTCACAAAGCGGTGATATTAAGAGACTAGCAACCTTCACTCATCCATTGGTGATTTGACCATCACGCTCTATGATGCATCATGCCTTTTGCACTTCTTTATCTATGTAGGTTGAAGAACCACCGAGCGCCAATAAGCAAAGAAGACACTGATGTGTTGCTTAATGTTATAGTGAGTTTGACAGACTAAAAGGTTTTCACATAACGTTTAATTGGCTTCTTAGGATCTTTTATGCTCATCTCATGAAAACCTTGTAGCTCGATAATGAACAAGGGATGGAGGTGGTCATAGATGAGCATAAGATTAGGTGTATATGAGGTTACTTACTTTACCTGGTTGGATGCACCGTATCTATTGACACGAGTCAACAATACGTCATTGTGTTGTTTATAGAGTACTTTCGATATGTCACTACAATTAATTAATGATCCTGGGTGATGCGGCTCTAGCCTACCTCTACTACTACATGGCCAAGACGACGAAGCCCCGTATAATGCACTTGGTTGTATACATGCCCCTATTGCATGTAATATTTGTGTTTGTAACATTTAAGATGATTCTAAATTAATATGTGTTTGCAATTTCCGATCCGGCTAAAAGGGCCTTGCCCACTTAGCAAAGGCCCAATTACATAGTAATGTCCAATAAGGTTCCAAATCCACACTTTCCCTTATGCAATATATATAATGGACTCCACTACCATTCCAAGTAAGTTTACTCTTTCCCTGAAACATCTCATCCTCCTTGTTTTCTACTAACTTGGGCGTTGGAGTGCATGTGCAAGTACTACCCCCTTCCACCTCCCTGGCAACAGGGCTTTCACCATGGATTCTGGCGAGCACCTCGTTAATGGAACACCTTCTTCATCAATTCGTTGTATCAATGTGAGCATGATTATCTCCCTCGAGATAATCTCTCTATGGAACGTATCAGTAATTTTTTTTCAGCCTTGGACTATGGAGCATTTCATTGAGATATACCCCTTTGTAACCGAACCCAAATATACTAAGGCCAAGCCACACACAGTTCGATTCATTCTTGGCAAAGGCCTTAACTCACTAGATAACTATAGAGCCTTCTTCGATTGTATAGAAGTGGATGATGTTAGCCCCTATGACAACCATCGTTAGACGCATCCACTCGATGACATTGTTGGTTCTCTAAATAGATAAAGTGAGACTGCAAGATGTGTTATTGCGAGCGCATGCTAAGGCACTATGGACGCATTTAGAGTGTTCTTAGCTCTAGGCTCCGTTGCACCAGAGTTAAATGTCTTTCGCATGGATCAGACATTTGAAGATTACTTGTTGTATGTTTTACTTGAATACATGCAAAGTCTGTTTGTCGAGATATGTTGGCAAACCGTAACAGGTTACATTTTCTAGTTCTACATTATCTCTCATGCCATGTTATTGGCTCATGTAGAGGGAGATCCACCTAAACCAATAAACATGGAGGTTTTGATGGATCAGAAAATGTCACTGAAACTATAGATACTTTGGAGATGTGGAGATGGATTGAAACGACAACATTATATGGGAAGAAAACTAGTACAAAATACGCTCATCTACATGATACCATGTAAAAGATTGCCTAAGGAACCGAATCGTCCATCCAGTATTGAGTGAAATGTAGGAGGATGACCTACCCACGACTTGTATTACAGGTGATTAACTAGTGTTTTTTTGTGTGTATATTGATGTCTTCATGTGACATCGATGTTTTTATATCATAATTTTGTACATTGGTAATTTAATAACATTACATTGAACACGTTCCGTATATTGGTGTTTTCATGTTATAATATTTGTGAATTTTATGTCATTAATTAGTTCCTATTAAATGTGTAAAATATGAGTTTTGTATTTCAGTCTTGAATGTTGGATGTACTTGAGTGTTGAATGTGTAAAACAAGTGTTTAGTATTATGCATTATGTAGCTATGGATACTAGGGTGTATCAGATTCTAACTCCCGATGTTGAATAAGTACTTATTCTCCTGAGTGATTCGGTGTCTAACTCCTGAATTACGATGATCGGGAGTTAGGATCCGACAGGAGTTTTTTTTTGGATATTGAAGGGGTATGTGAGCATTTCGAGGGGGTACATTTAGCAGCTTTCTTGAAATTGACCCATTAATGTGGATGCAAATTCAAGCAACAAAAGTGAAGTAGCATAACTAAAAAAAAAAAAGGATTTACTTTTCCCACCCTATGTCTTTCCTCGCGCGCCCTAATTTTTTCCAATTTTACCCCTGATCCGGATTATGTTTTCCGAAATGGATTGTTAGAATTTTGCAGATTAATCCGGATAATAAAATCCGGAAAGGTCTTTTACCATAATTTTAAGCTTTGAAATTCGTAAAATAAATGCAAATAAACATATAAACCAGAAATAAAAAGACAAAAAGATAAAAACAACTCATTTTATTAACATATGAACAATACATTACAATAATGTTGAAGTTTTTTAAGCTTATTACATAAGAATCTAAATCTATTTCTAATCTCCTAAGAGCCTAATTCTAATCTCCTAAGAACCTGACCACTGGTATGTGATAGGACATACCAGTAGCTTCCCTGTTGGAAGGCAACCAGGGGAGGAGGGAAGATGAGGGCGAGTAGAAGAAAATAATGCCCTTGAGGGAGGTAGGGGTGCTCAAACTTACGCCCAAACAGGCCAAGCTAAGAACCACACTGACCCAGATGAACCGCACTGCTTTGCAGTGCGGTTCTATCCTCATTGACCGTTCATACAAACCCTGAAAGTTTTCAACGAGGCCCTTATCTATGAAAGGCCAACGATGGAAAACCATGGTTGTAGAAGGAGGAAGAGGAGGAAGAGAGGGTGGGAGAGGATGGTGTGAGAAATGGTGGGGTTTGGAAGGTTATTTATAGGGAGGGTGGGTCAAAAAATGGTTGGGAGGTCATAAATGCAGGCAAAAACGTGGTAAAACACGTTTTTTTACTTGATCACCAACAAAACATGTGGTGCAAACCACCGGCCATGACACTGATGCAGTCCGGAAAATACAATCCGGAATGCACCTGTTTTTTCCGGAATATATATTCCAGATTAATATGATACTGGTGAATGAGAGAAAAATTGGCACTTCTTGTAACGTTAAGGAAGTTCCGGAATGTATAATCAGGAAAGCTTCAGCATTGGATTCTTTTGTGTGGAGCCATTAATTTAGGTTTGGACGGTTACAACCACCAACACGTTTTCATTGACTGTAGTAATGACCTAGGACTTCTTTTAGGCTATAAATAGGCTTTCATCTTCAACAAATACCTTCATTCTTCACTTCGCCTCTTTTCTTCCATTTTCTTCAAAAAAAATTTGTTTTTTAGGGGTGTCGGTGGTGTTATGGTCATTGTTGACTATTCATACGAACCCTGCAATTGCATTGCAGCTTGTGTGGGGTTCATATAACGGTCAACAGAGAGCCTTTACATCAAAGAAAGACACAAAAAAGCACATAACATCTGGTCCGGAATTCGTTTTCCAGATAACACTAACAATCTGTTCCGGATTATATAATCCGGACCAGAGGTATTTTTGGAAATTTTGCAGGGCGCGCGAGAAGGCAACATGGTGGGAAAAATAAATCCAAAAAAAAAAGGCTTAATAATTGTTTTGGCCCCTAAGTATTCAAATGTTGTGATTTTGACCCCCTAAAAAATATAACTCTTTCCGAGCCCTCTATGTTTACCCCTTTTGTAGTTTTGGCCCCCAAGGTCAATGTTGACCCAGTCAACGCACACGTGGACGCCACGTGTGTAATTTTTTTATTTTTTTATTATTTTTATTTTTATTTTTTTAATTATTTTTGTATTTAAAAATAAAGAAAAATAATTATATTTGCATTTTTATTTTTTTAAATTAAAAATTACACACATGGTGTCAAAATGTGCGTTGACTGAGTCAAAATTGGGTTAGGGGGGCTAAAATTGCAAAAAGGTTAAACATAGAGGGCTCGGAAATAATTATTTTTTTAGAGGACCAAAAATCACAACAACATTAAATACTCAGGGGTCAAAACAGTAATTAAACCAAAAAAAAAAAAAAAAGAATAACAAACAAAAAAACAACT